>Ga0156524_116_pt1 | contig 60181 bp, 65 predicted proteins | sample RifOxyB3_FD_111919 | JGI IMG/M metagenome (GOLD analysis project Ga0156524, IMG submission 111919) | Candidatus Uhrbacteria bacterium RIFOXYB12_FULL_58_10 | reverse complement strand
CAGCGTAGATGTTCCTTTGCCTTCGCGTTGACCCACCTCGCCACGGCGACCGGGTTGTTCTTCAGCATGAAGTCGGCTTGAAGCTCCAGAAGCCGCACCCCATCAAGCTGCGAGTATCCCCCAGAGCAAAGGAGGAATTTGCCTAGCCAATCGGCCTTGCGCCACGCCTGGAGCATGGCCGAACCGCTTGTCCCCGGAAGTCCTTCGTCGGAAACCACGGCGTCCGGCCATGTTCCGGAACGCACGGCTTCCATCGCGGCATCCGCGCTCTCAAAAAATCGTACCTCCGTTCTCCGCGCGACGTCAGCATCCATGATTACGTCGACCATCTGTCTCATGACAGTGGCGATAGACAAGTCATCCTCGACATAGAAGACCAGGCAGTGCGTAGCCATGTGACCTCCAGACGTACAAACAACCACGTTTGGCCTAAATTGTCAACTGTCCGGCACCCCTTGATGAAATGCCTCTCGTGTGAAATACTCTTGCCCTTATGAGCGAAACGCGCCCAAAAGTATTGGTTGGCATGTCCGGCGGTGTGGATTCATCCGTTGCCGCGGCCTTGTTGTTGGACCAAGGATACGAGGTTATCGGCGCGTTCATGAAGAATTGGACAGAGACCAAGTGCGACGGTGAGAATCGGGAATGTGGGTGGCGCGAGGAGCGGCGCGATGCGATGCGCGTGGCTGCCAAGCTTGGCATCCCATTCGTTACCTTTGATTTCGAAAAAGAATATCGCGATAAGGTCGTTGATAATCTGTTTCAGGAGTATGCCTCGGGCCGTACGCCGAACCCGGACGTGCTGTGCAATAAATACGTAAAGTTTGATCTGTTCGTGAAAGAGGCGGACAAACTCGGATGCGCGTTCGTCGCGACCGGGCATTATGCGAGAATCGAGGATGGACGCCTGCTTGCTGGAAGCGATCCGAATAAGGACCAAACCTACTTCCTATGGGCGATTCCAAGGGACGTATTGCCGCGTGTTCTTTTCCCAGTTGGCGGTATGCAAAAGCCGGTCGTTCGCGACATGGCGCGAACTTTCGGATTGCCTACGGCCGACAAAAAAGACTCAACCGGAATTTGTTTTGTCGGGGAGGTTGATATTCGTGCGTTTTTGAAGGAACGGATACCGGAAGATCCGGGCGATATCGTGACCATCACCGGCGAGATCGTTGGGACGCACGAGGGCGTGGCATTCTACACGATTGGCCAACGGCACGGTCTGAATGTCGGCGGCGGCATGCCGTATTATGTGGTCGATAAAAAGCCCGAGACCAAGCAGCTCATTGTCTCGAGCAATTTTCATCCACAGTTGTTCGGGAAATCTGTTCGGGCGTTCCAAGCCAACTGGTTTTGTCAACCGAAGGTCGGAGATAAAATCTTCGCGCGCGTCCGCTACCGTCAGCCGCTGCAGGCGTGCGTTATTGTCGCGATTGAGCGAGAAAACGTCGAGGTGGCGTTTGACGAATCAGTTCGCGCGGTCACTCCGGGTCAGTCGATCGTCTTTTATGACGGAGAAGAAATGCTCGGCGGCGCGATCATTCGATAGCCCACGCATAGAAGTCAGCGGCCGCGCCGGAAGATGGATCGAACGTGGTATCCAAAATCGACACGGGCGATGTCTCGTGGATATCGACCGGTTTTTCTGTTTCAAAAACTTCCGCGTTTTTTACAAGCACGAGCGCCGTCGTATTGATTGGGATTACTGAGACCGTTTCGCGGAAGTCGTAGTTGACCACTGAGAGAGAACCACCGAAGATCGTGGACTGTACGGCATTGGTTGTGATGGTGAAAGGGTGCTGCGCGTCGTGCGCGACGGCGAAAACACGCCCACGGATGATTCGGACCGTGACGCGCTTGCTGTTCGTTTGGTCGAGGATGATCTCGGTGTCGTGATCAAGCCAGAGCTCCGCGAGCATGGCGATATCACCGGGCGTTCCCACTCGGAGGTATGTCCGGTCTTGTTCGGCCGTCGACACGGTTTCACCGCGGTCATAATAAGTACCCGAAGCATCATACGCTCCGGTCTCGGGATCATAGCCGCTTCCGCCCGCCCAGACGAATCCAAAGCGCTGGCCGATGAGAAGGCTGGCAAGTAACACTGAAAAGATGGCGATTGGCGCGTATTTCATGTTAGAATCCTAGCATGTCTTATGTGTAACGCCCAATGATTATGGCGCTCCTTGAATTTTACGGTGCAGAATGTCCCCATTGCGTCACCATGATGTCCATGATCGACAAGCTTATTGCGGAAGGAATCCTGATCGAAAGGTTCGAAACGTGGCATAACGACGAAAATGCGGAGAAGCTCAAGGAATACGACAGGGGTTTGTGCGGGGGAGTGCCGTTTTTTTACAACACGGAATCAAAGCGGTTCATCTGTGGAGAGACTGACGAGGAAACGCTTCGCAAATGGGCAAGGGGCGAGAACGTATGAAGTCGATCGCCGTGGTGATGAGCATTCTTGTTCTGCTGGGGGCCGGGTGTAATAGTTCGCCGCCCGTTGACCTGATGCTCGGGGCAGGCGACACGTTGACCATTCGTCAGACTGTGTTTGGCGTGGGCGGCAAGTTAACGGAATTCGTTGGCGTCGCGCCGGAGGAGAGAACCGTTTTGGTGCCCGACGCCTGGCCTTCATCCGCGACCGATTTTGGGGATGACACGTTTGTGCTCCTTCCTCGCGAGTCGTATGCCGAGTTATCAGAAACAGGTCAAACGCATATCAGCCTCGGACTATATGACCAGAAGATTTCGGATGCACTTGGCCTCGTTGATCGCTTAAACGCGGTCGTCACGGCGCTCGGAGGCAGTTCGGTCCTTGAAACCCGGGAAGACGTATTGCTCGTGACCGTATCCGACGAAAACGCGACCGACTGGGTTCGACTCAATGGCAGGCTCGTCCAGGTCAGGGCGATCAAGGCGTCAAACAGGTTCGCGTCCTATGTGATCCTGGCAAATCAGGAAACCCCAGTGATCCTGTCCCTCACGCTCAAGCCGGCTGCCCGCGCGGAACTCGACGCGCTTTCTTCGTTTGAGGGATTCGAAATTTCCGAAATCAAAAAGGCGGGCGAATAGCCCGTCTTTTTTAGGATAGTCGTTCGACCCAGTGCGCGTCGACTTCCACGGTGAGGTCGAGGAATACTTTTTTTTGCATCACGGCTTCGAGCTCATTGCGCGTGGATTGTCCAATTTCTTTGATGCCTTGGCCGCCCTTGCCGATGATCATGCGTTTATACCGTTCTTCGGTCGTATAGACGGTTGCCCTTACATACAGCGTGCCGTCCTCCCGCGTTTCCATTTCTTCGACTTCAACGTGAGTCGTATAAGGAACTTCCTGTCGAAGACGGAGAAATAATTTTTCACGAATGAGCTCTGCGAGCCAGATCTCGCTTTTCATGTTGGTCAGCTGTTGGAGCGGATAATAAGGTTCGCCTTCGGGCATGGATTCGAAAATAAAATCCGCGAGCGCATTCACGTTCATGCCAGTCAACGCGGAAACGTCGATGACCCTTGTGAATTCCGCGGCGAGATCCCGATAATGTTCCACGAACGGCGGGCTATTCAGGTCAGCCTTGTTTATCACTAAAATTTTTGGTTTTTCGATGTTTCGGATCATGGCCAGCATGGCCTTTTCCTCATCGCCAATGGAACGCGTGGGATCCGCGACGTAAACAATGACGTCCACGTCCTTCAGAGAGTCCTTTACGCTGTCCAGGAGCTTCTTCGTGAGCATGTCCTTTGCCTTCTTCATGAGGCCCGGAGTATCGACAAACACGACCTGTCCGTCCGGACGGGTCAGGATTCCTTGCACGGGGAGTCGGGTGGTTTGGGGCTTCGGGGTCGTGATGGCTACCTTGGTTCCAACGAGCGTGTTGAGCAGTGTGGATTTGCCCACGTTGCTGCGCCCGACCAGCACGGCGAATCCGGTTTTTTGTTTTGCGGCGGTTGTGTCTAACATGGCGGGTATTCAACCACGAAACGTCATCCACGTCAATCGAGTCGTTCCAGCTTGGCGACGAATTCAATATGAGGCGTGTGAGGAAACAGATCAAGGCCTGTGCTTTCGGCGATGCGGTACCGCGTCGAAAGTGCGGGCGCGCCCGTGGCGGTTCCATTGAATTCCTTCGCAAATCTTTCGTGTTTGCAGGAAATATAGACAATGGTCTTTGGTGCCGCACGGAGAAGAGTTTCGATGACCTGTGGGTGCATCCCGGCTCGGGGCGGATCCACAATCACGACGTCTGGAGCATATCCCGCCCAATCAAAATCCTCGGACTTGGACACGAAGTACTCGGCCAATGCCTTGTTCGTTTCAGCGTTTTCATTTGCGCAAGCAATTGCCTCGGCATTTTCTTCAATTCCAATAACCTTCACGCGCGGGAATCGGTGGGAGAGCGCAAGAGAGAAGAATCCGGAACCGCAGTAAAGATCAAGGATCGTTGGGTCGGAAAGAGGTTCGATGGCTTTCTCGCAGTGTCGTAAAACCTCGTCCTGCAGCTTTGCCGCCATTGCGGAATTCGTCTGGAAGAATGCATTCGGCGTGATTTTGTACGCGATGTCGTTGATCTTCTCTCGGATAAATGGATCCCCCTTGAGCGGAACGATCGCGTCTGAAACCGAAAGATCCGTCATGCGCGCATTTATTCCGTGAATGACGGACGTCGCTCGATCCCCAATGACATCGACGAGTCCTTCCGGCATGGCAGCCGCATCGGATGTGACGAGCGTGACCATGCGTTCTCCCGTATTTTTTCCTTCTCGGATAACAAGATAGCGAAAGAATCCCTCGTGTGTCTTGCTGTTCCAGAAGGGAAGCCCAGTAAATTTTGCCCAGGTCCGAACGTCATTTACGATGTTCGTTGATTCTTCGGACAAAAGAAAACAAGTGTTAAGATCGAGCGTGGCCCACCAACGGTCAGGAAGTTTCAAGCCGAGTTCGCCATTTCGTCCGAACACGAAGTCCATTCGATTTCTGTAGTAAAATTGGGATGGGCAAGGATCGATGGCGTCTACCGAACAGGGGATGCCCAGTTCATCGAAGGTCGTTCGGAGCCGTAAAAGCTTTTCCGCAAGTTGTCGATCGTATCCCATATGTTGCCATTTGCATCCGCCGCACTCGGTTGCGAACGGGCATTTGGGCAATACGCGATCCTCCGACGGGACCACAACTTCGTCGAGCCTGGCGCGATGTCCTTCTCCCGTACGTTTTACCAGAATCGCATTGACCGTTTCGCCCGGAATCGTGTTGTATACGAGGAACGGCTTTCCCTCGGTTCGTGGAATGATTCCGCTGCCGTCTGCGGCGAGAGACTCAATCGTTCCGGAAATAGACTGTAAAAGTTTCATATGATCGTTATTGCGCACAATATTCGTTCGCTACACAACGTTGGCGCGATCTTCCGTTCCTGTGACGCGTTCGGTGTGGAACGGCTTTACCTTACTGGATTTACTGGAACTCCGCCACGCTTAGAAATCGCGAAAACCGCCCTTGGGTCTGAAGATCGCGTTGTGTGGGAAAAGCCGACAAATGTGTTTGAGGCGATTGGGGCGGTTAGGCGCGACGGGTATACGGTCGTCGCGCTGGAAAATGGAGTCGGGGCGCGGGCGATAGGATCCATCGGGGGGAAGGTGGCACTCATCCTTGGCAATGAGGTCGATGGAATTGAGTCGTCCGTGTTGTCCTCGTGCGACGAAACGGTCGAAATCCCCATGCCAGGACAAAAACGCTCGCTGAACGTTTCCGTGGCAACGGGGATAGCGCTGTTTGTCTTATCCCAAAAAACGCCGTAGAATGACATTCATATGATCACGATTGTGATCCCAACGAAAAATGAGGAAGCCTTCTTGCCACGACTTTTGGAATCCATCAGACGCCAAACGTTGCAGCCGCGAGAGATCATCGTCGCGGACGTCTCGTCGACCGACAGAACGCGGGAGATCGCTGGGTCTTATGGTGCGCGCATCGTGGATGGTGGGATGCCTGGTCCGGGACGAAATCGTGGGGCGGAGGCGGCAACAACGGAACTCGTGCTTTTTTTGGACGCGGACGTCGAACTTCGCGACCCGGAATTTTTGGAGCGGAGCGTAGGCGAAATGTTGGAACGCGGGCTCGATCTGGCAACATGCGACGTGTTTCCGCTTTCCGACGCATGGGTCGATCATGTGCTGCACAAGGCGTATAACGTGTATGCTCGCGCATGGGGCGACGTGTTTCCGCATGCTCCAGGATTTTGTATGTTTGTCCGTCGATCGTTGCACGAGACGATCGGTGGATTCGACGAGGCCGTGGTGTTTTGTGAGGACCATGAGTATGCCAAACGCGCTTCGAGGGCCGGGACGTTTGGTTTTTTGCGATCAACAAAGATCCCGGTATCCATCCGTCGGCTCGATCGTGACGGGCGCATCAATATCGCGATTAAATACCTGTTAGCGGAAATGCACCTTGCCATGCTTGGGCCTATCCGCCATGACCGGTTTAAGTACACCTTTGGATACCGAAATAAATCAAGGGCCATTAAGGAATAACGACGAAAAGGAGGACCATGGTTCCGATCATTTCCGTACATGTCCAGTACAGGCACGTTCACCTGTCTTCGTCGGATAGGGAGGCTCTTTTTGGCACGCAGACATTGCAAAAGCTTTCTGAGGTCCCGCACCGCGGGCAGCATGTTTGTCCGCAAACGGTCACGGTCGTTGGGCCGAACGCAGTTCAGTTTGAGCGCGTGCGCGTACTCGGTCCGACCCGCGATTCGACCCAGGTCGAATTATCGCCAACGGAGGCATTCGCGCTTGGTCTTGATGTTCCCGTACGGCTTTCTGGCGATCTCAATCGAACGGCAGGATGCACGCTCGTTGGTCCTGAAGGAAGCGTACAGTTAAAATCCGGGGTCATTATTCCCGCGCGCCACCTGCATTGCAGCGAACGGGACGCCGCACAATTAGGACTAACGCACCATCAGCTGGTGACTGTCGCGCCTCCCGGACGTCCCAATGACCGCGTGGAGTTAGTCACGGTTCGTATTCACCCCACGTTCGCCCTTCGGTTGCATTTGACGTATGATGAAGCCAGTGAGTTTTGGCTTGAAACCGGCGACCAAGTCGTCATCCTATGAAACGATTGTTTTTCATGAGTCTTATTCTTTGCGTGCCTTTCGTCGTGCATGCGACGTCCGCGGACCTTGGAATCGACCAGAGTTCCATCACGTTTTCTGACAAACTTGTCGCGGGGAGCACGGTACGCATCTACGGAGTCATAACGAATTATGGCGACGTGGATGTTGCGGGGTACGTCTCTTTCTTTCAAGGAACGGTTCCGATCGATGACTCGCAGGTAATTTCCGTCCGCGCTGGCGGCGTGCCCGAGGAAGTTTATGTCGATTTCATCGTTCCAAACGGCGAATTTAACGTTCGCGCGGAGATTCGTGGAACAGATCCATCCGACGAAAACGCGACAAATGACGTGGCCATCACAAGATTATTTACGCCTATTTTTGACGATGATGGGGACGGAGTGGAAAATGATACGGACAATTGTCCACAAAAGGCGAACGCAACGCAGGTGGATACCGATGGCGATTTAATAGGCGATGCGTGCGATGACGACGATGACGACGATGGGCTTACTGATGACGTCGAAACGGAGCTCGGGACAAGCCCAATCTCCAAGGATACCGACGGAGACGGTGTCGCGGACGCAAGCGACGCCTATCCATCGGACACGACGCGTTCCGTTATCGTCCCGGTCGTGGTCGAACCGGTCGTTGTCCCGGCTACGGTCGTGACGACGTTAGAGGCTCCTGTCGTTGACGCATTCCAACTGAACGCTCGAGACGAATCTGTTTCTGAGGAAGATGCGGTCGACACGACGGATTCTTCCGTGGATGCCCCAGACACGCATGATGAACTTTCCTTCTCTCCAAGGGCGGTCTTCAGTTATGCGCGTGATTCCTGGAATACGTTCGAATTCAAGGCAGTGACTCCCGAGGCGGCGGGGTATCAATATCAATGGGATTTCGGAGATGGCGTGGAATCGTCGCGTGCCACCGTGCGTCATACGTATTCTGTCTCCGGGGATTTTGAAGTGTCCTTTAGGGTCGTTGATCCGAATGGCTCCATATCCGAGGATAGCTCCGTGATTCACGTGCGATTTTGGACGCTCCAGAATCGTGTAGTCGAAATGATTCTCGCGTTCTTGTCGCTTCTCCTGCTGATCGGCATGGCAATGATCGCGAAGCTTTCAGGCGACCGATGGCGCGGTTCGTCGACGAAAAGAAGCAAGCTCATTCCAGATGTCGTCCAGGAAGACGAGCGGCTTGATGACGAGCCGCGGAAAAAGATCGCGGTAAGGAATTTGGATAACGAATAATGTGTTCGGTTTTTTGAATAAGGAATCGAAGACCATCGTTGGCGCAGCGGCGATCGTTGGGCTTCTTTCGTTCGTGAGCCGTATCGTCGGATTGGTTCGTGATCGCATCCTGCTCGGGGAATTTGGGGCGGGCGACGTTCTTGATGCGTATTACGCCGCGTTTAAGCTCCCTGACCTCTTGTTTGGGCTGTTTGTCGTCGGTTCGTTGTCCGCGAGCTTCATTCCGATTTTTAGCCGGCACTTCCATTCGCCTTTGCGCCGTGATCGGGCTTGGGAATTCACGAGCAACACATTGAATCTTCTTGCGGTGGCCATGGCGGGCATGTCCGTGATTTTGTTCATTTTTGCGGACCCGCTTGCGGGGTTGATCGCGCCTGGATTTGATCCCGCTAAGCAAGGCATGGTCGCGCAGATGACCAGAGTCATGCTCCTCGCGCAGTTTTTTCTCGCTGCTTCCGTGGTATTTGGAAGCGTGCTGCAGGGATTAAAGCGATTTCTTCTTTTTTCTCTTGCGCCGATTTTTTATAATGTCGGCATCATCACGGGGGCCCTTTTTCTTGCCAAGCCCTTCGGTCCCATTGGTTTGGCCTGGGGCGTGGTCTTGGGGGCATTCCTTCACCTCGTAGTCCAACTGCTCGGCGTGATTTCAGCGGGATTCCGTTGGTCGCCGCGCTTTGACTGGAAGGATGCCGACACGCATGAAATGGTTCGATTAACCGGTCCGCGCATGATGGGCATCGCCGTGAGCCAGGTGAATTTTGTCATTTTGACGATCATTGCGACGACTCTTGCCGTTGGGTCGGTCACTATTTTTCAGGTAGCGTATAACATACAATTTTTTGCGATTGGAATTTTTGGCGTTTCATACGCCATCGCCGTATTCCCGCAATTCGTTCTAGAGGCAGAGAATGGGGATACGCGCGCGCTCGTGGCTACATTTTCGCACGCCGTCCGCCAGGTGCTCTTTTTTATGGTTCCGATGACGGTCGTGTTTCTGATCCTACGCGCTCAAATTGTTCGCGTGGTCGCAGGCGCGGGGCAATTCGATTGGAATGCGACTATTCTTGCCGCCGATACGCTGGCTTTTTTTACTTTGAGTTTTGTCGCCCAGGCGCTCACGTTTATTCTCTCACGCGCATTTTTCGCGTATCGTGACACGATGACCCCGCTTGTCGCAGGATTAGTCTCCGCGCTTCTGTCGCTCATTGCCGCGCTTTGGTTCTCCCAGCATTTCGGCGTGGTTGGGTTGGCCATGGCGTTTTCCATTGCCGCGATCGTCAACCTGTTGTTGCTGTGGATGCCACTTCGTCAGCGAACAGGAACGCTCGATGAGGCCCGGATCGTTCGTTCTTTGTTTACGATCAGCACTGCGGGCCTGGCCTGCGCGGTCGTCACGCAATTTTTGAAGCCGGTTATTGTATCCGTCATTGCGCTCGACACCTTTCTCGGCGTCCTTACCCAGGGATTCATTGCCGGGGGAGCGGGGCTCTTCGTCTATCTTCTTGTTTCATATGGCTTCCGAAGCGAGGAATTATCCGACGTGGTTTCCGGATTAAAGCGACGCATTTTACGCAAATCTGCCCCTGAGGAAACCGTGACGCCGGAATCAACGACCGCGGCGTAGGGCGCGTTTGATCAAATTCGAATTCTCCGGCACAATGCGTGCGTTATGACATCCTCTGAGATTAGAAAGGCCTATCTTGATTTTTTCGCGGCACGCGGCCATTCGGTCGTCCCGTCCGCGCCCTTGTTGCCGGAAAATGACCCGACGACGTTATTTACCGGCTCCGGCATGCAACCGATGGTTCCGTTTTTGCTTGGCGAGCCGCATCCGAGCGGCACACGCATCGCTGATGCCCAAAAATGTTTTCGGTCACAGGACATAGAGGAGGTAGGAGACAATCGACACACGACATTTTTTGAAATGCTCGGAAACTGGTCGCTTGGAGATTATTTTAAGAGGGAGCAGGTTGCCTGGATGTTTGAGTTCCTCACGAGGGAATTAAGCCTCGATCCTTCGCGTTTATACGTAACCGTATTTCGTGGAAACGACCAGATCGCGCGTGACGAGGAAACGGTCGCGTATTGGAAAGAGGCTTTCGCTTCCGTTGGGATGTCAGCGGAAGCGGTTGATTTTTCCGAGAGAGATGGCATGGAAAGCGGTAGGATTTTTTATTATGACGAGAAAAAGAACTGGTGGTCTCGCTCCGGCATACCAAATGCCATGCCAGTTGGCGAACCAGGCGGACCGGATACGGAAATGTTTTGGGATTTCGGTGCTGAACGTAGGTTGCATGAGACGTCGGCCTTCGCGTCAGGGCCGTGCCATGTCAACTGTGATTGCGGCCGGTTCGTAGAGATCGGCAACAACGTGTTCATGCAGTACAAAAGAACGGAATCCGGGTTTGAGCTGCTGCCGAAGCAAAACGTCGATTTTGGCGGAGGCCTCGAACGCATGGCTGCCGCGGTCGGAGACGATCCGGACATGTTTCGCATCGACCTGTTCGACCGAGCGCGTTCAGCCGTCGAGTCGGTCACTGCAAAGATGTATGGAGCGAACTCCGACGAAACGTTTGCGTTCCGCGTCATGCTTGATCATCTGCGAGCCGCGACGTTTCTCATCGCTGATGGCGTCTTGCCGTCCAACAAGGATCAGGGCTACTACGTCCGCCGTCTTATCCGCCGCGCCGTGCGTTTCGGCAACAAGATTGGCGCAAAGGATGCATTTTGTGGCACGGTCGCATCCGCCTACGTCGAAACCTATCGTGAAGCATATCCGGAGCTTGTTGATAAGAGTGAAATTATCGTCTCGGAAATGACGAAGGAGGAGGCAAAGTTTAAGGCGTCACTCGATAAGGGACTCCGCGAGTTTGAGAAGTCATTTGCCAAGACCGGAGCCGTGTTAGGCGTGGATGCATTTAATCTTTATCAGTCTTACGGGTTCCCGTGGGAACTAACGGAAGAATTAGCGCTCGAGCATGGTCAAGTGGTAGATCGAGCCGTTTTCCGCGATGAATTTAAAAAGCACCAGGAGCTTTCGCGAGCCGGATCCGAGCAGAAGTTTGCCGGTGGGCTCGCGGATCACTCGGCAGAGGTGGTGCGACTTCATACGGCGACGCACATGCTTCATTGCGCGTTACGGCAGGTCCTTGGCGACCATGTGCTTCAGCGCGGCTCGAACATCACGGCCGAGCGTCTTCGCTTTGATTTCTCGCATCCTGAAAGAATGACTCAGGAACAGATCAGGCAAGTTGAGGACATCGTGAATGAACATATCAGGAAAGCCCTCCCGGTTCACTTCGAGATCGTGGATCTCGAGGAGGCGAAGCGACGCGGGGCGATTGGCGTGTTTGAGGACAAGTATGCTTCGCTCGGCGGAAAGATCAAGGTATACTTCATTGGTGACAAGGCGGCAGAGGAATATTTCTCAAAGGAAGTTTGTGGCGGTCCGCATGTGGAAAACACCTCGGAAATCGGCGAATTTCATATTGTCAAAGAAGAGCCCGTAGCCGCTGGAATAAGGCGAATCAAAGCGATTGTAAACGCTTCCACAACCAACTCTTGACACATGAAAAGCAAAAACGTACAATACCGGCGCCTTCGACTATCCACAACCTCTTGCGTTTTTTCGCTCAACTGATAGAATCTTGACGATTATGAGCGAACAAGGGTCAAAGGAATTCATCGAGGTGAAGGGTAAGGTGGAAGAACTTCTTCCGTCTGCCAAATTCAAAATCCGTCTTGAGAACGGTCAAACCATCACTGGGCATCTGTCTGGAAAAATGCGTATGCATCGCATTCGTATCCTTCCAGGCGACGAGGTAAAACTCGAGATGAGCCCGTATGATTTAACCAAGGGACGAGTCGTTTACCGATTCTGATCGAGCGAACCCCACTTCATCGGGCGTTTCCGTCCGATGAGGTTATTGCTTCATTATGAAAGTGCGTGCATCCGTAAAATCCATTTGCCGGGACTGCAAAGTGATCCGCCGTGAAGGTCGGGTCCGAGTTATTTGTAAGAACCCGCGTCATAAACAGCGCCAAGGGTAATCTATGGCACGTATTGCTGGAGTTACACTCCCAAACAACAAACGAATCATCATTGGTCTCACGTACGTCTATGGCGTGGGCGATACCATTGCTAAACGCGTTTTGAAGCAGGTTGGCATCAGCGAGGATATCCGCGTGAAGGACCTCACGGACGATCAGACCTCGCAGATTCGCGAGGCGCTTGAGAAGAATCACCGTCTCGAGGGAGATCTTCGTCGTGACGTGATGTCGAACATCAAGCGGCTAAAGGATACCGGAAGTTATCGCGGCGTCCGTCACATGAAAAAGCTTCCTGTCCGCGGACAACGAACAAAGACGAATTCGCGTACCGTGCGCGGGAACGTCCGTAAGACCATGGGTTCTGGTCGTCGAGTCCTCACCAAGACATAATTAGCTATGGCAACCGTGAAAGTTACAAACAAGCCAAAGAAGGTCAAGGCGATCCGACAGGTGTCTCAGGGGTGCGCTTATATTCAGGCCACCTACAACAACACGATTGTTACGGTTACGGACCAGAACGGAAATACTCTTGCTTGGTCTTCTGCCGGAGCCTGTGGATTCCGTGGTCCGAAAAAGGCTACGCCGTACGCCGCAAGCATGATCGTGAAGACGATTGCCGACAAGGTGAAGGAAACTGGTTTGCGTGAGCTCGCCGTTTTCGTCAGGGGCGTGGGATCCGGTCGGGATTCGGCTGTCCGGGCGCTAAATGCAAACGGTTTTACGGTTACCAGCATCAAGGATATGACCCCGCTTCCGCACAACGGTTGCCGTTCCTCGCGCGCTCGTCGCATCTAACGCTGATTATGGGCAAGACACTCAAAACAACCTGCAAGATGTGCCGTCGCGAAGGGGTGACCCTTTGTGGCAAGGAAAAGTGCGCGTTGAAGCGCCGCAGCGCCCCGCCGGGCGTTCATGGTCCGGCACAGGCCTTGCGTCGCCCGCGGCTTTCTTCCTATGGGGTCCAGCTGCGTGAAAAGCAAAAGGCCAAGCGGCTGTATAATGTGATGGAACGTCAGTTTCGACGCTATTTTGAGGCCGCTAGCTTGAAAAAGGGAAACACAGCCGATTTCTTGGTTCAGACCCTCGAGCGTCGTTTGGATAACGTGGTGTTCCGGCTTGGTTTTGCGAAGACGCGTCGACAAGCTCGCCAGATGGTTAATCACGGATTCATTACTGTGAACGGCGTTGACGTGAATATCCCCTCATTTACGGTTCGTGTTGACGAGGTGATTGGTTTCAAGGAAAGCAAGAAAACCAAAGGTCTTCTTAACGGGCTTCAGGAACGTCTTCAAAAAACCGAGGCTCCGCGCTGGCTTTCGCTCGATGCTGCCATGTTTACAGGAAAAGTCACGTCTCTCCCAGAAGGTGAGGATCTAAAATCGGTTTTCGATCCGACCCTCATCGTTGAATTTTATTCGCGTTAACGCTTTCGCGAACCTATGGAGAACATCCTTCTCCCGTCAACGATCAAATTTGAACCAAGCACTCGCCCAAACGAGGGTCTCTTGGTCGTTGAGCCGTGTTTTCACGGCTATGGAACAACGCTTGGCAATGCCTTGCGTCGCGTGCTTCTTTCCTCGCTGCCAGGTGCGGCCGTCATCGCCGTCAAGGTTAAGGGCGGTACGCATGAGTTTCAGGCAATCCCGAACGTTAAGGAGGACATGCTTGAGATCATCCTTAACCTGAAGGGACTTCGTCTGAAGTGCTTCAGCGAGGAGCCGGTTAAGCTGACCGTGAAGGTAAAGGGCTCAAAGACCGTGACGGCGGCGGACATCGAGCCGAATTCTGACATCGAGATCGTCAATCCTGACATGAAGATTGCGACGATTACGGATGACAGCGGTGTTTTTGAGGCGGAACTCACGGTCGGTCGTGGCCGGGGTTATGTTCCGACCGAGGAGCGCATCGGTGAAGTGAACGATATTGGCACCATTGCCATTGACTCCTTGTACTCTCCGGTTCGAAACGTCGGCTACCGCGTAGAAAACACGCGCGTCGGTGAAATTACGAACTACGACAAGCTCGTAATGACCATCGAAACGGACGGAACGATCACGCCGGAGGAGGCCGTGACGGAGTCAGCAAAGATCCTTATTGACTATTTCTCGATTCTGTTGCAGAATCCGGCCGCGACGGAAGAACCGTCGGCGGAATAAACCTCATTATGCGTCACCGTAAGAAAGGCACAAAACTCGGCCGTGAAAAAGCTCCGCGCGAAGCATTGCTCCGCAATCTTGCGGCGAGCATTATTTTGTACGAAAAGGTAAAGACGACCGAAGCAAAGGCCAAGGCGGTCCGTCCGTTCGTCGAGCGCGCAATTTCAACGGGAAAAACGCCGACGCTCGTTTCGCGGAGAAACTTGATGAAGGTGTTTTATACGGAGCATCCGGTTAAGAAGATCCTTGAGGTGCTCGGTCCGCGTTACGCTGAACGAAAGGGCGGTTATACGCGCATCGTTAAGCTCGGACATCGTCTGAATGACGCTGCCGATATGGTCCAGATTGAGCTCGTGTAATATGGCAGTATTGAAACGTACAATTCGAACGATTGATGCCGCCGGCAAAGCGCCCGGTCGTTTGGCGACCCAGATCGCGATGATTCTGATCGGGAAGGACAAGGCGAGTTTTCTTCCGAACGTCGATGCGGGTGACGCGGTGGAGGTAGCAAACGCATCCAAAATGAAGATCACTGGCAAAAAGTTGGAACAGAAAACGTACTATGCGCACACGGGCGGGCCGCGCGGACTTTCCGCGAAGCTCATGAAGACCGTTTGGGCGAAAGATCCGTCAGACGTTCTGCGCCGTGCCGTTGATCGCATGCTTCCGAAGAACCGCCACCGCACCGAACGCATGAAGCGCTTGAAGATCACGAACTAGTTATGACCGAAACGACCACAAAATATATTAAGGGTCTTGGACGCCGGAAGGAGGCGTCCGCGCAGGTTCGGCTCATTCCGGGCGGAACAGGCAAGATCGAGATTAACGGACGCGAGATGGCGGAATACTTTCCGTTGTTTACGCTCCAACAGTCAGTAAATGCGCCGTTAATTGCAACGGGCAACGAAGGAAAGTTTGACGTGTCCGTAAGGGTTTCCGGCGGCGGTATTCGTGGTCAGGCCGACGCGGTACGTCTTGGGATTGCCCGTGCACTTATCGATTTGAATCCGGATTATCGTCCAGCGCTCAAAAAACTCGGATATCTCTCTCGTGATGCACGTATTCGTGAGCGAAAAAAGTACGGTCACCTCGGCGCCCGTCGATCCCCACAATGGGCCAAGCGCTAACACAAAAGTTGAAACCGCCCGTTCGGGCGGTTTTCGATTGCCGAAATTTCTAGAAACGGGTACGATAAACGTCGTTATGGCTGCGAACGTTGCGAAAAATACGCTGTATCTGACCGCCGCGTCCATAGGACAGAAACTTTTGGCGTTCGTGTATTTTTTGTTTCTCGCGCGCGTCATGGGAACGGAGCAGACGGGCGGATATTTCCTTGCCTTGTCAATTACGACCATCTTCTCGACATTCACCGATTTCGGAATGACGCCGGTGGTCATTCGTGACGTGGCGAAATATCCCTTGGAAGCAATCGGTCTTGTTCGTCGCGTGTTATGGCTTAAGATCCCGTTTATGGCGGTCGGCGCCATTGGTGCTTTTATTTCTGTCTGGATGCTCGATTATGACGTGCGTGTGCGCGAACTGGTGTTCATTGCTTCGCTTGTCATGCTCGCTGACGCGATCTCGCTTCTTTTTTATGGCGTTTTGCGCGGTCATCATGCGCTAAAGTTTGAATCGCTTGGGATTTTTGTCGGACAAACATTGACGTTGATTTTTGGAGGGACCGTACTGTTTGCGTTCCCATCCCTTCATCTTCTTGTACTTGCGCTTCTCGCTGGCAGCACATTTAACATGATCTATTCCGCCTGGCATGTCATTCGGTTGCTTGGTCCGTCTGTTTTGAGTCCCGTGTGGGATAGGGCGACAACGAAGGCACTGCTTTTGGCCTCATTGCCGTTCGCGCTCGCGGGGATTTTTGTGAAGGTGTACTCATACGTCGACTCCATTTTTATCTCGAAGTTCATTGGAACGGCGGCCGTAGGCGTGTATGCCGTCGCATACAAGTTTACCTATTCGTTTCAATTTCTTCCCATGGCGTTTGTCGCGGCGCTCTATCCCGGAATGAGCGCGTTGGTCGGAAAGGATTTGCCCCGTCTTCGAAAATTGTTTGATGATGCGATTTGGTACGTGATCGTTCTTGCTGCTCCGATCGCCTTCGGTCTTTTCGCGATTGCGCCGGACGCGATTGCTCTGGCCGGCGATGGGTATCAGGAGGCTGTCCCCGTGTTGCAGGCATTGGTTTTCGTTCTGATCCCCATTTTCCTCGATTTTCCCGTGGGTTCACTTTTAAACGCGGCAGATCGACAGGGGACAAAAACGGCGATCATGGGAGTGACGATGGTTTTGAACGTCATATTGAACGTTCTGCTCATCCCATCGTTTGGCATTCTCGGAGCGGCATACTCCGCGCTTGGAAGCTTCACGTTCTTGTTCGTCGGTGGGTTGTGCTTCGTCCCACAGATCATTCCCGGATACTCGTTCGTGTCTTTTGCACGCACGGTTTTTCCGATCTTGCTTTCAGGGGCGGTGATGGGCGCCGTGGCGTATGCATTGCGGCCAGTGATCGGGTTCGTCCTGGTCGTACCGGTCGCGGTCGTCGTGTATCTGGCCATGCTATTGTTAACGCGCTCCATGCGTAGTACGCACCTGAGAACCGCGTTGCAACTCGTTCGACGCAAACAAGTTTATGTCGAAGATCCTGCTTTACACGATTGACTATCCACCGAACCGAGGGGGGGTCGCCCGATATCTGTCGGCTTTGGCCGGATTCTTTGGTTCGCAAATGGAGGTAGTCGGTCCTGAGGTGGCCCGATCAAGATGGTGGTCGGCCATGATAGACCTCGTGGCACGACGAACGACATATGACCTGCTTATCGTAAGCCATGTGTTGCCGATCGGGACCGCGGCACTGATCGCCGGAATTGTTACGCGTAAACCTTTTGTCGTCATCGTTCACGGAATGGACGTTGGCCTTGCCAAGCAACATGCTATCAAGCGATTCGTCGTGAGGATGATATTGCGTCATGCAAAGCTGGTCATCACAAATTCTAACTCCTTACGAAGCGAAGTCCGCGACACGTTTGCCGTGACTCGGTGCCTGACCGCCTATCCTCCCGTTTCACTCTCGGCCATCGACGTTTCACGAACATGCGGGACAGCGCTTAGGTTGCTAACCGTCGCCCGATTGGTAGCGCGAAAGGGGCATCTTCGTGTTTTAGAGGCGCTTGTTCGACTCCAAAGGGAGCACCCTGAGCGCTCGTTTGAATACGTTATTGTCGGAGACGGTCCGATGCGCGAATCAATCGAGCAATCTATCAGGAATTTTGGGTTGAAAAATGTCCGTATGGTTATTCACGCAAATGATGACGAGCTTGCAATCATCTACGCGTCATCCGACATTTTTGTCCTTCCAATCATTCAAAACGAACAGGATCGTGAAGGATTCGGCATGGTATTTTTGGAAGCCGCTGCACATGCCGTCCCGTCCATTGCTACGGACATGTCCGGCGTAAACGAGGCCATATTGAACGGAAAGACGGGCGTACTGGTTCCGGACGGAGACATTGCGGCGCTTGCGGACACGGTGTATGGTCTGTCCGTGAATCCGGAACGTCGTCGCGCACTTGGAAAAGAGGCTCAGCGTCGAGTATTGGAAGAGTTTACGCCTGAGCGTCAGTTTGGTCAGATCAGAGATTTGTTGTGAATCGCCTTTCCGTCATCATCCCCACGTATCAGCATGCCGCGACGATCGTGGAGTGCTTGAATTCGGTTTTCGCGCAGACACGTGTGCCAGACGAGGTGATCGTCGTTAACGACGGAAGCACGGACGGCACGGAAAAGCTCCTAGAGCGATTTCGTCAACGCCTGAGCATAATAACACAGGAGAATCAGGGCGGTAACGTGGCACGAAATAATGGATGCCTGGCTTCGAACGGGAACCTTGTCATTTTTTGTGACGCGGACGTTGTGTTGCATCCGGACGCTCTTGAGAAAATGGAGCAGGCACTTGTGGCAAATCCGGAAGCGAGTGTCGCGTATGCCGGATTTCGTTTCGGGTGGAAGTCATTTCGTTCGTTTCCGTTTGACCCAGGCCGTCTCAGACAGATGAACTATATTCATACCACATCGCTCGTTCGCCGCGAACATTTTCCAGGATTTGATCCTTCGATTCGTCGCTTTCAAGACTGGGACGTCTGGCTCACCATGCTTGAGCAGGGAAGGATCGGTACATTTATCGACGAGGAACTTTTTCGCGTCATTGACCTTGATCATCGTCCGGCGATTTCGCAATGGCGTCCGTCGTTTTTGTATAAAATTCCGTGGAAACATTTTGGCTGGTGTCCAGATTCGATTCAAAAATACGAAGAGGCCAGGCGTGTGATTTCCCGTAAGCACGGTCTATGATTTCCATTGTTACCGTATCATACAAAACGACCGACTACGTGTATGCCATGCTTTCGTCGTTGTTCAAGCACGCCTACGGCGCAGAGATGGAAGTATTCGTGGTGATCAACGGGGATGGAACGGATTCGGGCGAACTTCAGGCGGCATTCCCGACCGTGCGGTTCATTGTGAGTGACAAAAACCTCGGATTCGCAGGGGGAAATAATCTTGCCATCGCAGAGGCTCGTGGAGAATTTATCCTGCTTGTAAATCCGGACGTCGTGTTTACGGAAAACGCGATTCAAGGGATACGGGATCGAATGCGGCGCGATGCGGACGTGGGCGTGGGGGGCATATCGCTCAAGAATCCCGATGGGTCGCAACAGGATTGCGTGTGGCGATTTCCGACGCCAATCGACCAGTTGCTTCTCATGCTCAAGGTCCCGCATCTGTTTCCAAACGTCGGTCCGATCCGTCGATATCTGATGAAGGACTTTGACTATGCCGTCACGCAGGACGTTGATCAGGTGATGGGGGCGTTCTTCTGTATCCGTCGTGAAACGCTTGCTCAGATCGGCTTGCTCGACGACGGTTTTTTCATGTGGTACGAGGAAGTTGATTTTTGCAAGCGGGCAAGGAATGCGGGTTGGAAGGCGCGGTATTATGCCGACGTGTCCGTGTCACATCGAAAAGCAGGATCGTTTCGCCGCGTTGGCACGTTTAAAAAACAAGGAATGGTTCGACGAAGCCTGCGGCGGTATATGAAAAAGCATCATGGGAATGCCGCATGGTTCCTCTTTGTTATGCTAGATCCATTGTTCGTTTTGCTTGCGGTTATAGCCAGCATAATCAAGCCCCAATAGCCGTATGTCTGATCAATTCTTTGGAAAGCCTTTTTTTCTGACGCTTGCCGCGCTCGCAAGCACGTTTCTTGTTTCCATACTGGTTTTCTCGACTCCGATTCTTGCCGCGCTCGCACTTGGATTTTTCGCAATGGCGACGTTTGCCATTGCGTGGAAGCGTCCGGAGCTCGGCATCGCCGTGGCATTCGCGGAACTGTTCGCAAATTCACACGGTCATCTTATCTCATATGCGATCGGCGGATTCTCTCTTTCGCTTCGTATGGTGATTTTCGCGGCGGTGATGCTGGCCTGGGTCGCGGCTGTCGCAACGAAACGCGCACGACTGACGATTAATGATCCGCGCCTCGCAATCTTTATCCCCCTCATCATCGCGATTGCGCTTGGATTCACCGTCGGATTCCTTCAAAATGACCCTGTGACGGCATTTAAGGACGGAAATGCCTACTTGTACCTCGGATACCTGCTCCCGATCCTTTCCGTTGAATGGGACGGGGAAAAGAAGCGCCTGCTGCTTCAGGTGTTTGCGGCCGCGGCAACGTGGGTCGTGGCGCTTACCCTTGGGCTTCTCTATGTCTTTACGCATTTTCCAGAATGGATGCTTGGCCCGACATACCGCTTTATTCGTGACACGCGAACGGGCGAACTAACAAAAATGGCGGGAAATATCTTTAGAATTTTTTTGCAGGCGCAGTTGTCAGTGGTATTCGCCCTGTATCTCGTCGTTCCATTTCTTTTTGTTCGTTCGCTTTCACGCGACATGTGGTGGAAACTGACCCTGGTCATCGCGGCCTTGATTTCCGTGGTGATGATCAGTCTTTCGCGTAGTTTTTGGGTCGGCATCATTGTCGGGGATATCGCCCTATTGGCGCTATTGTGGAAGGATGTCTGGCCTGGTGCGCGCAAGTTGAGCCATGCGGTTGGTTCCGTTTTTGTCGCAGCGCTATTTGCGATTGTTCTTCTCGTTGGAATCGTATTATTTCCATTGCCGTATCGTGTCGGTCGAGTAGGGGATCTCACGAATTTATTCTCCGATCGTACGACCGATCTTTCGGACGTTGCCATCTCCAGTCGGTGGAATTTGCTTGCGCCGCTTCTCGACGAAATCAAAGCGTCTCCGGTCCTTGGTGCGGGATTTGGCGAGGACGTGACGTTCGAAACGGATGATCCGCGCGCCCGCGCGATTAATCCGGACGGAACCTGGACCACATACGCGCTTGAATGGGGTTGGCTCGAACTGTGGCTTAAAATGGGCATTCTCGGCCCCGTTGCATTTCTTTCCTTGTTTGTTGGTCTTGCTCGCGGTCTTTGGCCATATGTAAGATCGGAGCAGTCATGGATTGGGGTCGCCTTTCTTTCCTCGCTCGTCATGTTGTTCGCGACCCATGCGTTCTCTCCATATTTGAACCATCCGCTTGGTCTTGGCATGCTTCTGTTGTTCGTGCCGTTTTTAAAAAAAATTCCACCGGCCATTCGGTCGGAGGTATCTGTCCTCGAAACATTGGAGACGAACGCGGGGACTCAGGTCAATACGGCGGTATCAATGGTTGAATAGCCGCGTAAAAAAGCCTCGGCCGTCATTTTGGGTTTTCCTTCAGGTTGGAGAGTGAGGATTTCAAGAGTTCCGTCAGCACAGTCAACGAATAGTTGATTGTGCTTAACGCTTACGGTCCCGGGAGGAAGATCCGCGTTGAAATCTGCCTCCGCAACCTCCTGGATTTTGAGGCGCAATCCGTTCCATGTTGTCCAGGTGCCGGGCCAGCCTTTGTATGCGCGCGTCATGCGTTCGATGTGTGCGAGGGACCGATTCCAGTCAATGTGTCCGTCCTCACGATCAAGGGACTTGCAAATGGTTGCCTGCGCGTTGTCTTGTGCCATTGGCACGATTTCGCCCGCAGCAAGGCGCTTGATTGTTTCGACAAGAAGGCCCGGCCCCTGCTCCTCGACTTTTTTTGTCAGCGTTTCGATCGTTTCGTTGTCATCCAGGCCGATATTCACTGAGGATAGAAGCGGACCGGTATCCATCCCCTCATCGAGAAGCATAATGGAAATTCCTGTTTTCGCGTCGCCATTTTGAATGGCGGATTGCATGGGAGAAGGACCTCGGTATTTTGGGAGAAGGGAAGGATGGACGTTTACGCATCCAAAACGAGGAAGGTCAAGGATCGCCTTGGGGATGATGCGTCCATAGGCGAACACGATAAATACGTCCGCGCGCATGGCACGGAGTGTCTCGCGCGCGTCATCCGATTTCAGCATGGTTGGTTGGAACGTCGGAATACCAGCCGCCGCGGCCGCGATTTTGATTGGAGGAGCCGTGAGAACATGGTTACGTCCCGCCTCTTCGTCCGGTCGCGTGACCGTTGCAATGACCTCAAATGTCGGATCCTCCAGTAGTGCGCGCAAGAACGGAATAGAGAAGGAGGGAGTTCCAAAAAAAACGACGCGGATCATAGTTAGAGAATCTGGTGATTGGGAAGCCTCGTAATTTTTTCTACGCGGTCGATGAACAGCACGCCATCCAAATGGTCGATCTCATGCTGGAGGATCACTGCTTCAAGGTCAGTTGCCTGAAGGGAAACCTCGATTCCATTTTCGTCGTGGGCCCTCACCTTTACGGACCGATGTCGCTTGACCATGCCCCACACGCCAGGAACCGACAGGCATCCCTCCTCGAATGAAAATGTCCTAAGGGACCGGGATACGATTTTAGGATTCACATACGCCCTTGGTCCGTTTCCGGGGTCCACGATGATGACCCGTTCATGAATGCCCACTTGCGGGGCAGCGATGCCGCATCCATTTTCAGCCCGCATGGTTTCCGTGAGGTCCGAGATAAGCTTTTTGATTCGTGCCGAACCAAGCTCCGATGGTGGAACTTCATTTGAACGCACGCGCAGCTCGTTGTTTGGCTCGGTTTCTACTCGGACATGCATTTGCATAGGGAGCCAAGATATCATTCAAGTGGCCGTGTGTCAATGATATATCCGTCATCCGCGTTCGAGAAAATCTCAAAAAGCAGATTCTTGTCTTCGGGAGGGATTGAAACGCGAAGATTCTCACCGTCCGAAATCATTGCGGTTGGTACGCCTTCTCGGATGCGATCCGACATGGCACGCAACGCATGATCGCGTTCATGCGGCTCGGATGAACGGAATCGAATCATACATATCCTGCGAAATGGTGGTTGTCCATAGGCCTGTCTTGTGGTCAGATCGTCCGAGAGAACACGATCTCGTTCCGAAAAAATCGAACGAAATAGATCGGGAACTTCCGTTTGAACAAGGAAATCGGCCCGACAGGCGTTGGCAACCCCACGCCATTCCTCCATATTGAGAATAGCATGTTCCACGGCGCGCATCGTCGGTTCATACAAAGGGAGGTCGGCATCCAGGTCAACAACGAGACCGACATTGGGCGGTTGGAACGGGTCAAAGATATTTTCGTAATAGTGTCGCGTGACTACGAGAATGTCAGATTGGTCCGAACCCGCAGGATCGGTTCCTTTTTCGACGCATCGAACGGTCGCCTCCGGAAAAAGCGTTTGTAATGCGGCCGCGACCGCCCGATTTCCATAGCCGCGGGCAGCAAGCCGACTCCCATTGCAGGAAGGGCAGGAAAGCGGCGTCGGTTCGATTCTACCGCACCGATGACATTGAATCGTTTGGCCATAGGACGCGAATACACCGCCACAGGAGAGGCACGGGAAGCGATAGGAACAATCTGCGCATTGGAGGCGCCTGGAAACTCCCTTGAGGTTGTAGGCACAAAGAACCCGTCGGCGCGTTGACAGCGTTTCTGCGATGCGAAGGAGCGCGCTCTGACCGATGCGGGGGTGTGGTGCCCCGAATCGCTCGACGTTCATGTCGGCGACTGCGCTTGGCGGACGAGTCCTGGGGCCGAGTAGGTCGATGGGGTCAAGAGTCGCAAGATCATCTGCACGCGGAGCAACGTCGACGTAAATGACGCGTGCGTGCAGTCGAATCCGAAGAATTTCCGCAACGGCGCGCGCATCAAAACGTGGATTACGTTCATCTTGCTTGTGGTTCGGGTGCCCGGATCGCAACAAAAAAATCGCTCCGAGCGCCGGATGGGTCCAAAGTGCCGCCGTTCGCGTCCCAATGAGGAGCCCTGTTTTGCACGCGCGCCATGCGCGCCATGCCCTCGCTCGCTCAAGGGGTGTTTCCTCGCCGGTCACGACGATCGGAGAAAATCCTCCGAGCCTTGAGGCGATCAATTTTGCGTCACGGACATTTGGAAGGAGAGCCATGACGGGCTCATCTGGGTGCTCGCGCAAATAGGCGGTGAGCAGAACGCACGACCGACGAACGTCTGGCATGGCAACGAAGGAGGCCGCGCGTTGCCCGACCTGAGATGCGGCTAAGGTAATAGAAGGCGCTTCCCGAGCAGGAATGGTAAGTGGGACCGATTCGTTTTGTGCGAATTTTAGCTCACGTTTTGTCAGTTTTGGAACGGACGCATAGAGAATCGTTGAGACGGATTGCGCTACGTCAAACGCGATATCCTCGATCGCGGAAAGTTCGGCGTCCGAAAAGGGGAGAATCTCTTCAAAAACAGAGGCAATTTGTTTCAATTTGATCCCTCTGCCGCCACCTTCCTTTACACGTGCGACAACGCCCATGGTTTCTCCGAATCGGAATGGAATGCGGACAAACGTCCCACGCAAGATCGTTTTCTCCTCAGGGAACTCATAATCAAAAATGCCGAACCTTCTCGGCATTCTCATGATGGGATATACCTCGGCAATCATAGTCGCTACGACAAGTGGAACTGGGCGACAAGGTATCCGACACCGAACGGCGCTTCATAGGAAAGCATTTCTGGTTCCATGCGCGTATTTTCTAAGATCCCAAACAGGACGAGCATGGGGCGGTACGCGCACTCAGACGCTTTTTCGACGATATTTGGATCAATTGTAAGTAGTCTGGAGACCAAACCTGATTCAATCGAGCGACGCGCGACTTCATCGAACAAGGCGCCTTCGGGATGGAACCCGGCCGGAGCATTCGACGTAAGGCAATGTGCGAGATCTCCTGAGGCAATGACGGCAATCCGTTCATTTCGAGTCACCAAAAGATCCTTGAGCGCACGACCGAATGCAAAATGCTCCTTCGGACCCAATCCGCTGTATGAAAGGGGGACAATTTTGACGGAAGCGAGCGGTGATGCGAGCATGACCAGAGGAACGGCCGAACCATAGTCCAGACGCGCGTCAGAATCAAGCGTAAAGGGGATGCCAGCATGCCGAACGGATCGCTGGATCGCGTCAAGAAGCGACGGGTTCGATGAAAATTCGCGGGTCGTGGTCAGATCCCCGAATTCGCGCATGTCCACGTGGTAGTGATCGTGCATGTTTGCCGAAAAGGCTGCGTCGTGCTGGGTGGCATGCGCGGAAATGCATACGATGGTATCTGGCTTGGAGGCATACAGTTCATCGCCGAGACCTTCCATTGCCGTGATCGTCTGGCGCATTCGTTCGCGTGCGTCCTTTCCAATTGGAGGAAGCAAAAGGGGCGAATGTGGCGTGAACGCGGCAAAAACGATCATAGCGTACTGGTATCATGACTCAGGTCGTCGGTGTCAGAAGTTTGAATGGGGTCTCCGAGCGGATGAATTGAGATCGAGCGGTCATTCGTTGTCACGACCTGTGACCATTTCCAACCGTAGGAAAGAAACGTGGCTTCGTCAGTGATGGGAAGGCGGTATCCGCCTGAGACGACGTATACATCGGGCTTCCCAGAAGCGGAGATGAGCGTCCCATCAGGAAACAAGAGCGGTGCCGTAAGTGGATAGAGCTCAAGTTCGCCTACTTCCGCCGCGCTGATTGAGGCATGAGGGAATCTTGCCATGAGGATTTCGCGTGACATGATGGGTGATTTCTCACCATTCTGAACGAAGTAAACGCCGCCCGTTTCCGTATCCTGAAGCAGGGCGCCCTGCGGATAGACCGTATCCGTACTGATTGGCTCGCCTTCTTCGTACTGAGCGAGATCCTCGAAGGTCACGTCCAGGATCTCATCTGGGTTGAATCCAATGGCTCGGAATGCCTCTTGTGACGCAATGCCTCGCAGCGTGTCATCGACGAGCAAATAGACCGTTCCGCGCGGCGAACGGAGCAGGGAATAGTTCGGAAGAGAGATGGCCATTCCAACCGGATAGACGGCGAGTGACGTTGCGTCCACGGAAACAATGGCATTTTCGTTAAAGCGTGTCAGCAGAGCCGCGCGAGACGTAATCGGACGACGCGTTCCATTTCGAATCAGCCACACGCCTCCATCCTCACTATTTTGTAAAAGCGTACCGTCCGGGTAGTCGTGCGTAAACCAACGTTGCCAGAGCTTGGCAAAATTTGAATTTCCATGGGTGTGCGGAGTGTAGGTATAGAGTGCGGCGGTAGCGTTGTTCGAGAATATCACTGATATTCCATCTATCTCCACGGAAATTCCCGGCCCGAAACCGATGACTGTTTTTCCATAGGCCGCAAGATCGGCCATGTAACCATCGGTCAGCTGAAGCGTGGCAGAATTAATTTGCTTTGCAAATCCACGGAATCGTTGGGCCGCTTCCGTGCGGTAATTGCATGAGTCACAAATCCCATAGCCCATGGCCCAATCAAGCTGGTCGCTCGTCGGATCCGTGTCATCAATCAAACTCTGCTCCTTTTGGAGCATGATGAGAATCACGCGCGGATTAATCCCGTTGCGGTGCGCGGCATCGCGGATGATCTCAGCCGCAGATTTTCGTTCGTCATCGACGTCTGTGAACGATCGACTTCCGAGTGTTCCATATGCGTCAAGAAATGCCTGGATTTCTTCCTCGGACATGCTGTCCGCGTCCAGAAGTTCGGCATCCGAAATCACATAGCTCGGATTAAACTCAAACGCCAACGTGGGAGAGACGATCGAAATAAGAAGGATTGCCGTCAACGCAGCAATAAAATAACGTCGCATCATAGCGACGTCATTATACTATGAAATGGTGATTTCGTCCCCTTTCGCCCCGATGCTGACCGAAGCTCCTTCCAGCAATTCCCCGGAAACGATTTTCAACGCGAGCGGATTCAGGATGAGCTGCTGAATCACACGTTTGAGCGGTCGAGCTCCGTACGATGGATCATATCCTTTGCGGGCGAGCAGTTTGCGCGCGGCCGCGGACACGGAAAGAGTCATCGAGCGCTCGCGCTCGATGCGTTCGAAGACGCGTGTAAGTTGCAGATTAACGATTTCTCCGATTTGTTCCTCGGTTAACGCGTGGAACATGATGATGTCATCGACGCGATTAATAAATTCGGGACGAAAGTGGTCCTTGAGCATTCCGAGGACGCGGTCGCGAACCTCCCCTTCTTCCGACCCTCTGTCATCCTCATCAGAAAATCCGATGGCAGCCTTTGTTTTTCCCGCGTCCAAAATCACGTCGGAACCAATGTTCGAAGTCATGATGATGACGGTGTTCTTGAAGTTGACTTTTCGTCCTTTGGCGTCCGTGAGATGTCCGTCATCAAGGATTTGCAAAAGAATGTTAAACGTATCCGGATGCGCCTTTTCGATTTCGTCGAAAAGAAGAACGGAATATGGGCGGCGTCGAACGGTCTCCGTCAGTTGTCCGCCTTCTTCGTGGCCGACGTAGCCCGGCGGGGAACCGATGATCTTCGATACCGCATGACGTTCCATGTACTCGGACATGTCAAGGCGAACGAGCGCGGACTCGTCATTGAACATGAACTCGGCAAGCGCCCTGGCAAGTTCGGTCTTTCCAACGCCGGTTGGTCCGAGGAAAATGAAAGAGCCGATGGGACGGTTCGTTTCCGCAATCCCGGCACGAGAACGGCGCAAGGCGTTTGAGACCGCGGCGATCGCCTCGGATTGTCCAACGACGCGCGAGCCGAGCTCCTTTTCCATACGTACGAGCTTCTTGAGTTCGGATTCAAGCATTTTTGACACGGGGATCCCGGTCCAGCGCGAAACGACGCCGGCGACATCCTCTTCCGTTACGACTTGCTTAAGAATCCCGCGATCCTGTTGCAGTTTCGTCAGGGATATTTCAACTGTCTTTAGACGTTTTTCATCCGCGGGGATCGTGCCATACCGAATTTTGGCGACCGTTTCAAGATCACCCTTGCGTTCCGCAATCTCGGCTTCCGCGCGCGATTTTTCTAACGCGCCCTTGATCGATTGAATTTCCGAAATTTTTTCCTTTTCATTTTTCCACCTTCCCTCGAGGGCATCCGTTTTTTCTCGCAGGTCGGCGATTTGCCGTTCAATTTCAGACAAACGCGCCTTTGAATCCTTGTCCTCCTCCTTTTCAAGCGCTCGACGCTCAATTTCATGGCGCATCAGGTCGCGCTTGAGCATATCTAGCTCCTCTGGCATGGAGTCAATCTGCATGCGCAATGCGGAGGCGGCCTCATCAATGAGGTCCACCGCCTTGTCGGGAAGATGTCGGTCGGTGATATAGCGTTGCGAAAGTTCCGCCGCGGATACGATCGCCGGATCGGATATGCGCACGCCATGGTGGAGCTCGTATTTTTCCTTGATGCCGCGAAGAATGGCGATAGTGTCTTCCGTGGACGGTTCCTCCACCATGACTGGTTGGAACCGGCGTTCTAACGCCGCGTCTTTCTCAATGTAGCGCTGGAATTCCTTTAGTGTCGTCGCGCCGACCGCACGGAGTTTTCCGCGGGCAAGGGCAGGCTTGAGCATATTCGCTGCGTCAAGCGATCCGCCTTCGGTTGTGCCGGCTCCCACCAGCGTATGAAGCTCATCAATAAATAAAATAATCTTGCCGCCCGATTCCTCGATTTCCTTGAGTACGGCCTTCAGACGGTCTTCGAATTCGCCACGATATTTTGTTCCGGCAACCAATGAGCCAATGTCAAGCGCGACGATCTCCTTGTCCTTGAGCATTTCTGGGACGTCGCCCGCGATGATGCGTTGTGCCAGGCCTTCGATGATAGCCGTCTTTCCTACGCCGGCTTCTCCGATAAGGACTGGGTTATTTTTTGTTCGGCGGGATAATACCTGCATCACGCGACGAATTTCCGCGTCACGTCCGATGACCGGGTCAAGTTCTCCCGCACGGGCGGCATCCGTGAGATTGCGGCTGTATTTTTTAAGCGCCTGGTACCGTGCCTCCGGCTCCTGGGTATCGACGCGTTGGGTTCCGCGAATGTCCTTCAGCGCGCGCATGACCGTTTCGTCTGTCATGTTATGCTGGCTGAGAAACCGAACGATGTTTTTATTTGTGAGCAGGCCGAGCAACAGATGTTCGGTCGAAATATAGTCATCTTTAAACTGTTTGGCAATTTTTGAAGATTCGGAAAGAACGGCCGCCATTTCCTGCGATAAGAAAATTTGTCCGATGCCGCCGCCACGCGCGCGTTGCTTTGGAAGCGAATCAAGAATACGATCGAGTTCTGCGCGCAGTTCAGTGGGATTCCCCACGATCTTGTTTACGATTGCGCGTACCACGCCATCGTCCTGCGAAAGCAGGGAAGCGAGCAGGTGAATCGGCTCAAGGGCAGGCTGGCCGCCTTCGGCCGCGAAGGAATTTGCACTTTGAAGAGCCTCTTGCGACTTGAGTGTAAAATTGTTGGGAAGCATAAAGCGTAGTACGATTAGCACTCCGTAGTATAGAGTGCTAATTGGTGAATGTCAACAAACGGGATAAGATGAAACCGTATGAGGCAGCATCAACTTTTTGGTGTTCGCATTGATGATTTATCGACGGACGAGCTTCGTCGTTGCGTTTCGGATTGGCTGCGTTCAAGTTCGGCTCACGTGATCGTCACGCCAAATCCGGAATTCCTTTTGCTCGTCCGTCACGATGACTCGTTTCGTTCGATGCTCAATCGGTCAGACCTTTCGCTCCCGGACGGCGTCGGACTGCGCTTTGCCGTTCCTGCGATTACGGGCAACCTCCTAGCTCACCGTCATACGGGCGTTGACTCGCTTTTACTGATTGCGCGCGAATGTGCGGCGACTGGCATGCGTCTCGCCCTGTTCGGCGGTGACCAGGGAGTCTCGGAACGTGCCGCGCAGAACCTCAGAGCGCAGATTTCTGGCTTGCAGGTCGAGGGGATCGATCCGGGGCACATTAGACTCGAGCAAATTCAGGATCTTTCCGTTTCGGTTCTAAGTGGCTTCCACGTAGTTGCCGTGGGGCTCGGCATGAAAAAACAGGAGCGTGTCATGGAATTTCTTAGAGACCGCGCAGCCTCGAATCTCCCGTCCTTGCGCGTGCTCATCGGCACCGGCGGCGCATTCGACATGATTTCTCATTCAAAACGGCGTGCTCCCATTCATGTTCGTCACATTGGGCTTGAATGGCTTTGGCGGCTTTTGATTGAACCGCGCCGATTCCGTCGTATTTTCCGGGCTTTTCCTGTCTTCCCAGCCATTGTCATTTGGGATACACTTAGGCATCGAAGATTCATCCGTGCCTGCCGCGCAAGTGTTCCTGAAATTTTTCGTCAATTACGTGGATTATGAGCATTCGAACTCGTTTTGCACCGTCACCGACCGGATATCTTCACATCGGCAGTCTTCGCACCTGTTTGTATAACGTCTTGCTCGCGCGTCAGCAGGGCGGAACTTTTTTGCTGCGCATTGAGGACACGGATCGAGAACGTTATGTGCCTGGTGCGGTTGAATCGTTGCTTTCTACGCTCTTTCGCGTTGGCCTTGCGCCGGATGAGGGCCCCAAGCTTGAAGGGGGTGTCGTTGTCCAATCGGGTGACCTCGGCCCATATATTCAGTCAGAACGGCTCCCGCTTTACTTGGAGTATGCCGAGTCATTGGTCGCGCAGGGAAGTGCGTATTATTGTTTTTGTTCGAGCGAACGACTGGATTCGCTTCGCAAGCAACAAGAAATCGCTAAACTTCCCACGAAGTACGACCGCCGTTGTCTCTCGCTTTCCAAGGAAGAAACGAGCCTTCGACTGAGCGCGAACGAGCCGCATGTGATCAGACTCAGGATGCCAGATGGCGAAACGTCGTTTGATGATGCTATCCGTGGACAAATTACTATTCAAAATGCTGAAATCGATGATCAGGTTTTGATGAAGTCGGATGGATTTCCAACCTATCATCTCGCGGTTGTGGTCGATGACCACCTCATGAAGATTTCCCATGTCATTCGTGGTGAGGAATGGATTTCATCGACTCCGAAACACGTCATTTTGTACCGCTTATTCGGATGGGACGCGCCTGTGTTCGCTCATCTGCCTCTCATTCTCAATCCGGACAAATCAAAGCTTTCGAAACGTCAGGGTGACGTTGCCGTCGAAGATTTTTTGGACAAGGGATACCTTCCGGAGGCGCTCATTAATTTCGTAGCCCTCCTTGGCTTTAATCCCAAGGCTGATCAAGAATTGTATTCAATCAATGAACTGACCGAAGCATTTGATTTGTCAAAGATCAACAAGTCCGGAGCCGTTTTTGATACGGCAAAACTCGACTGGATGAATGGACAGTACATCATGAAAAAAACACCGGAAGAATTGGTCGGGTTGGTTATGCCGTTTCTGGAACGGGCAGGGAAGAGCGTCGAACCTATGCTGATTAAGCGCATCTGCTCGGTTGAGCGGCCTCGCATGACCCGCTTGTCCGAAATTGTTGACCTGGTGGATGGATATCGGGTCTTACCGACGTTTGATCCGCAGCTGCTCATTTGGAAAAAGGCCGATGTCAATGACGCGCTCCGGAGCCTGAAGGGAGTACGCGGGCATTTGACGTCCATGGATCCGAAAATCTGGGAGGATGTTGGGTTGATCGAAGCGTCTCTTAAGGAGTATATTGAAGCTAACGGACTACAAAATGGAAACGTTTTGTGGCCGATGCGTGTTGCCCTTTCCGGACGTTCGTCATCACCAAGCCCGTTTGAGCTCGCGTGGGCGCTTGGCCTCGAAGAAACGCTTCGAAGGCTGGAATCGGCCGTTAATGCCATTTCCTCATGATCCATCCAAAGGGGTATTTGATCGGATTCGTTATTCTCATCGCAAGTGCGGCCTGTTTTGGATTTGTATATGCCATGGGTGACAATACGCCAAATGATGTCGTTATTGAGGATGCGGGCGCGGTGGTTGTCATTGATTCGCTGAACGAGCAAATTTCGGAAAAACGTTCGGATGTCGAAAAACTGAACCAAAACATCGACAAATATCGGGAGAAGATCTCCCTGCTTCAAAGCAAAGAAACGACCATCGAGGTTGAGCTGGAGTTGCTGGATAACCGTATCGCGAAAACGGAATTGGACATTGATGTGACGGAAAAAGAAATGTCCGCGCTAAACGATGAAATCCTCGTCTTGGAAACTCAAATGGAGGCCGTGGAGGCACAGCTGAGCCGAAGCCGCGAGTCACTGGCACAGCTTTTGCGCCAAATGGACGTATATGATAATGATTTGACGCTTCAGCTTCTCTTCGGTTCCGATTCGTTTGGAGATCTCTTTACAAGGCTTCAGGAGCTTTCAAGCGTTACGGGTGATCTGAAGAGTGCCTTGGATCAGGCGGAAGCCGAACGCGTGCGTTTTGAAAGCGATCGCGCCTCCCAGATCGGTAAGCGAAAGCAGCTCGCGGATCTTCAGACGCAACAGGAAACGCAAATGGCATTACTTGAGGACGAGCAAGGATCAAAAGGAATCCTCTTGGCGCAGACGCAACGTTCGGAGGCTCAATTTCAATCATTTCTCTCTGAATTACGTGGAGAGCAACAGTATGTAAACCAGCAGATTGCTCTGCTTCAGGATGAGGTTGAGAGAAAACTTTCTTCCGTTGACTCCGTGGGGGAGGGGAGCAGCGTCCTTTCCTGGCCCGTAGAGCCATTGAAGGGGATTTCAGCCCTGTTTCATGATAAGAGTTATCCGTTCCGTCATCTCTTTGAGCATCCAGGCATTGATCTTCCTGTCCCTCTTGGAACGCCCGTGCTGTCAGCGGCCCCGGGCTATGTCGCGTGGACGCGAACGGGGAATATGTACGGCAACTACGTGATGGTCATTCATTCCAACGGGATCGCGACTCTCTACGCGCATCTTTCAAAGGTTTCTGTATCTCAGGATCAGTTCGTTTCGCGTGGAAGCACGCTGGGACTCTCGGGTGGCGTGCCAGGCACGCCTGGGGCAGGATTATCTACGGGAGCGCATCTTCACTTTGAAGTACGCCTAAACGGCATTCCAACGGATCCGCTCAATTATCTTGTTGAACGATAATATGGACCTCGATCTCGCGCTAAAAGTAATTGCCTGGGCCATGACCGTTACGCCGGTCACCGTGTTCCTGGTTATCAGCTTTTACATGATGTCTGGAGCGGCAGAAGACGATGATTCCATTAAGGGGCTTATCATGCTGGGTCTCGGGATCTTTTCCGTCGGGGCAATTTTACTACTCATGACGTATTTTGCCGGATTCTCAACGGAATGGTTTTTAAAATAGAAGGCGATTTCATCCAACATATCATGTGTCGCCTAATGAAAGTTAGACGAAGCATGAGGATTAGATCATGGCGATTATCGTGACAAGAGGCGACGGGCCTCGCGTTTCCCTTCCTCAACTCCAGGTTGGTTGTAGGCGTTGACTCCCATGAGTTCGCCCATGTATGCCGTCGCGGCTTCGAATGTAATGAAGAGCGACCCTAGGGACTCCGGCGAGATTGCGTGGATACGAAGCGTGCCACTCGGACGATGATGCATGGTGAGCGCGTGTTCCGTACCAGCACGTTCGTCGTGCAAAATGCGCTCCAATGACAAGCCTCCGATATAATCGAACGCCTCATGGTTTCCCCAGACCTTGGGGATGCGAATGGAGCGTCGAAAACGTTCTACCTCGATAAACGTCGTTGTCTTATCGTCGGGGCCCTCATTGTATAGTTGGATTTGTGAGTGCTGGTCAATGGCGCCAATCGCGGCGATTGGCGTGGGACCAATGGAAACGCCATGACGAACCTTACCGAGTGATTCTGCCCAGATTTGGCGGTACCAAAACCCGAATTGGGAAAGCAGGTCCGCATATGCCATGAGGACGTGATTCGTTCGCGCATACTTGGTCATTGAGATGAATTGGTTCAATGCGAACCGTGCGGCCACGCTCTCACATTTTCTTTCCCTACGTTCCGTTTCGGCAGTTCGTGCACCAGCAAGGATCCTTCGCACGTTTGCTCCGCTTACGGCAGCCGGAAATAATCCGACACCTGAGAGGACGGAAAAACGTCCGCCGATATTCAACGGGTGTGGAATGACCTCATACGCTTCCTCCGTCGCAATTTGAAATAATGGACTGTCCGGAGATGGTTCCGTGGTTACGAAAATATGCTCGGCGTGATGCTTGGTGCCGACCTCCTTGATGAGTGATTCGCGAAGGACCATGAAAATGGCCATGGTCTCAAGGGTTGTGCCGGATTTAGAGACGACGTTCATGGCAGTTTGCTTCCAGTCGATTGACGTGAGCAAATGCGAAATGCTTTCTGGATCCGGATTGCTTGCAAACGTAAGGGTTGCCTTGCTTCCTCCGAGTGCTTGCCAGATCGTCCTTGCCCCGAGGTCTGATCCACCAATCCCGACAATAATCATGTGGGTAAAACGTTTTTGCACGCGCCGCGCCGCGCGTGCAATGGCTGTCATCGAGCGAAGATCAAACGGGAGGTCCAAAAATTCCCGTTCACCTCGAACGCGCGCTTTTTCGATGCGCATATGCGCTTCAAGAACGGCCTTGCGCACAGAACGTCTTTCCGCATCCGTAATGCGCATGTTCCGGTCATCGTATGTGAGAAATGATTCCATAGTTCATTTATAATACACATGATCCCCAAAACGAAGATCAATGTATTCGAGCGTTGATTGGTCCTTAATCGTATCGCGCAGAAGAACGACTAAATTTCGCATTTGGGCATCGACATCGCCAGCGGCATCGAAAAGGATATCGTATCCCGCTTCCGTCCGGACCGCCATCCACTTCCCTGCCAGACGATCAATATTCGTCTGGGTAAATGGGATATCCATTTCCTCAAGTCGTTTATGAAAAACGAATAAATTGGCTACCTCCTCTTTTGAGAGAACCGTATTGCCAATTTCGATCGGCGTCGCATTTACGTCTACGAAAAGAGGAAGACGTTTGAGAGGATTCGGTGGAGTCGGTGTCAGAATCGTTCCGTCTGACAGCGGCTCGGGCGACGGAGAGTCCGCGGCACGCCATTCTTCCAGCTCGACATCCGTGAGTTCGCGAATGACGATTCCTTGGATGTCGGCCAAAAACACCCGTCCGCCGACCTGCCACAGGAGTTGGGATGTTTTTTCTTTTACGTCTATGCTCATGGCGCACTCGCCAGGCCCAACCCATTCGCAGACAAGGTCAATATTGAGCGTTTCGAAGGCATAGGCGGATGAAAGGGCCGCGCGTAATCGGTTCTCATCGAAGAGGAAACGGTTACCCGCTCGAAAGAAAAGCGCCCGACGCCGATTTAGCTCCCCCCAGACCTTGCCAGAAAGCTGGTCCGAGGAGATTGTCTCGTTTCCATTCAACCTTACGCTCGTAACGGAGAAACGTTGTGCTCCAAATATCCATCTGACTCCACCAAGCAAAAGAAGGATGATTGCCGACAAAATGAAGATGGCTTTCCAGTTCTGTTTTTTTTCTCGTCGAAAATATGGATTACTAAAACGATGCGCCGCATAGCGCTTGCGTTGAAGCACTCGAAAATGGTTGCGTGAACGCATACCCGAGCAAATTATACCACAATCCTTGGAAGCATCGGGTTGATGCGCGTCATGACCTCATAAGGAATTGTGCCAATTCGATCCGCGATCTCATCCGCGTGAATCACAAAGCGTCCGGATCGACCGATCAGGACCACTTCTTGCTCGACCTCTACCTGCGGGACGGCGGAAACGTCGATCATCGTCATGTTCATGCAGATACGTCCGACAACCTTGCAGCGTGTTCCGCCGACTAATACCTCGCCGACCGAGGAAAGTCCCCTGTCGAACCCATCCCAGTAACCGATGGGGAGAACGGCAATGCGGCTATTTTTTCTTAACGTCTCACTCAGGCCATATCCAACCGGCGTGCCCGCGGGCAGCGATTTGATTTGGATAATTCGCGTTTTCCATGCGAGCACCGGCTCGAGTTGGACGGAGACGTTGTGTCGGCGGACAGTTTCCTCCGTGAGACGTGATGACCAAATTCCATACATTGAGATTCCGGAGCGTACGAGCGTTCCATGCGTGTCCGGATAAAGGACAAGCGCGGCGGAACAGGCGCAATGGATCCATTCCGGTTCGAATCCAGCCTTCCGAATGATTCCGACACATTTTTGAAACAGCGAAAATTGTTGATTCGCGTATCTCGTGTCCGTGGTGTCTTCCACGTTCGCGAAATGCGTCGATGTCCCGGCAAGCGATACGTGCGAACAACGGCGAATCTCAATTAACAGGTCGTTAACCAGGTCGGGCAGAACTCCCTGACGTGAGGTTCCCGTTTCAATCTTAAGATGAATGGATGCTATTTTTGCGCGTTCTGACGCAACGGCTTCAAGGGCGAGAACCGTTTCCTTATCGTATACGGTCAGATGAATGTCCGCTGATACCGCATCGGGAAGTCGATCCCGTAACGTATACCCAAGTACGATGATAAGCGCGGACGGAAGCATGGATCGGAGCACAAGCGCCTCATCTACGTTATCCACGGCAAATGCGTTTACGCCCGTTCGAGCGGCAATGCGCGCGACTTCAGTCAGCCCGTGTCCATAGGCATTCGCCTTGAGGACCGCACAAAAACGGACCCCGGGTCGGAGTAGTGATTTTAGCGTCTCGATATTTCTTGCGAGCGCGCGCTCATCGATTTCAACCCATGTTTTATGCGTTCCCACAGGCTATTCAAAGAAATTTTCGAATCAAGTCGGCGTTTGCCTCCAATAAATCGAATGCGAGCGCATCCTGAGGTTTGGTCCATACATGGCTATACGATCCACGTTCTTCCCGTACAATATCCCCTTCCCCGGCGCCGCAACGAAAACAATGCAGATACACCTGAAGAATACGATCCGGAAGATACCATTTATGCAGGTGAAGCCCAAGAAATTCCGCGTCAATAACTTCAAGCCCCGTTTCTTCGATGACTTCCCTTCGCATCGCATTTTCCGGATGTTCCCCCTCCTCGATTTTTCCTCCGGGGAATTCCCATTTGTGATCCCACATCGGGTTTGCATCACGGCGTTCGAGTAGCAGCAGATTTCCGTCTCGAATTACCATGGCAACCGCAATTCGTACGTCCTTAACGGGAAGGTCAGTCATAGATGGCGATTTGTTCCATGCGGATAGAACGACCGGTTTCCGTCAACCACCGCTTCAGATCCATCCGCAACGCGTCTTGGTCGTGACCAATGGCAATGATGTCCGGTTGCACCACATTGAGGATCTCATACGTGCCAAGGCGTTCGTCGCACAAGACGGCCTTTGCGACCATTGGATGATCTCGCAGGCTCGCCAGCCGTTCGCGTTCGTTCTGAACCGGAAGCCTGCCCTTTAAGGCCAAGATATGCGCGTCACGGGCTACCCCGACCACAAGTCTGTCGCCAAGTTTATTCGCGCTTGCGAGGAAAAACTCATGCCCGTGATGAAACGCATCAAATGTTCCAAACGCGAGCACCGTGGTCATATCTGCGGTTTCAGCGTTGGGAACAAAATGACTTCCTTGAGGTTGTGCGAATTCGTGAGGGTGGCCGTCAGTCGATCGATGCCAATTCCGAATCCGGCGGTCGGCGGCATGCCATGCTTCAAGGCCGTTACGTAATCGTCATCGCCAAATTGAGCCTCTTCGTCGCCACCTTCTCGCGCCTCTTGCTGGATTCGAAATCGTTCTTCCTGGTCAAGCGGATCGTTCAGTTCCGAAAATGCCTTAATGTTTTCAACACCTCCGCCATACACGAGCTGGAACATTTCGACATATCGCGGATCATCGGCCTTCCGTTTTGCAAGCGGAGAAATTTCAACCGGGTAGTCAATAAGATAGGTTGGCTGCACGATGTTCGGACGAACGTGATGCTTGAAGATATTGTCGATGATGGTGGTGTGACTGTCTGTTTTTTCGACTGGAACGCCCATCTTCGCGGCCTGGCGCGCGATCGAATCACGATCTTGAAACTGTTCGATGTCCAATTTGGCGTGCGCCAAAATGGCGTCGCGGAATTTTATGCGCGGCCATGGGTCGGCAAAATTTAAGGAGAATTCCTTGAACGGCACCGCTGCCGGATCTCGTCCGCACGCGCGAATGACTTCGCGCGTCATGTCTTCGAGGAAAACCATGAGGCCCTCGTAGTCCATGTACGCGACATATCCCTCGACCTGTGTGAATTCAGGGTTATGCGAATGGTCAATGCCTTCATTTCGAAAGCAACGCGCGACCTCATAAACGCGCTCGAAGCCGCCAACGAGACAACGTTTCAAGAAGAGCTCGGGCGCGACGCGAAGGTACATGTCGGCATCGAGCGCATTATGGTGCGTCACGAATGGTTTTGCGCTTGCGCCGCCCGGGATCGCCTGAAGAATTGGTGTCTCTACTTCAAGAAAATCTTTCGCGTCAAGATACGAACGGATGGTTCGTACGATCGTCGCGCGCGTCTTGAAGATTGCGCGAACCTGCTCGTTGGCGAGGAGGTCAAGATATCGCTGGCGATATCGGACCTCCGTGTCCGTGAGTCCGTGCCATTTTTCCGGCATGGGGAGAAGCGACTTGGCAATGATGCGGTAGGAGTCGACGTCAAGCGTTCGTTGTCCCGTTTTCGTGACGAAAGCCGTTCCGCGAACCTCGATAAAATCACCCATGTCGGCCGTGTCATGAAAATACCGATATCCATCTTCGCCAATCCGATCACGACGGAGGGCAATTTGTATGACGCCACTTCCATCCTCAAGCTGGGCAAACGTCAACCCGCCGTGCTTTCGAACGGTTCTCATGCGTCCTGTCAGCGTAACGACGGTCTTGTCAGACAGCATGCCGTCAAAGGCGCCAAGAAAATCATGAACGCGATGCGTGCGTTCGACCCGTGACGGATATGGGTCATGTCCCGATTGCCGAAGGCGTTCCAAACGACCTCGGCGTACTGCTTCTTCCTCAATCATACCAATGAAAATAAGGGGCTTTGCACCCCTTACTTTAGGCGATTCGGATGATCTTGTAAACCAGGGTACCCGATGGGACAGCCACGGAAACGTCTTCGCCGAGCTTGCGCCCGATAAACGCCTGGCCAATGGGCGACTCGTTGCTTATTTTTCCTTCCAAGGGATTTGCCTCGTTGGAACCGACGATTTGGAAGGTCTTGGTCATTCCTGCGACTTCGGCCTCAAACGTGGTTCCGAGCGTGATCGTATCTCCGCCGGACTGTTGTACGACGATCGACGCGTCCTTAATCATGGACTCAAGCTCCGAAATGCGGACCTCGTTCGATCCCTGCTGCTCCTTTGCTTCCTGATACTCAAAATTTTCGGAGAGGTCCCCAAGTTCCATTGCCGCGGAAATTTTATCCGCGATTTCTCGACGCGTTATGGACTTGCGCGTTTCCATTTCGTCCTTTAGTTTCTGCAGCCCGTCCGCAGAGAGATACGTTGGCATATGATTCCAGAAAAAATTAGCGCTCGGCCGGGAATATCCGGGTCGAGGGCTTGATAACGGTCATGATACGGCCCTTATCCGCGCTTGTCAAGCGATACCGCAAACCATGTGGAAATAGGAACGGTTAAAACGAGGGCCGTTGTTCCGGCGAGCGTTCGCACAATCTCTTCGGCAATGGCTTCGGTGTTGAGAAAATCGAGTACGCTTACTGACTGTATGGCCCAGAATAAGAGTAGCGTCGGCAGGGCGGCGCCGGCATACGCGAGCACAAGGGTGTTTGCAATCGAGGCAATATGATGGCGCCCGACGCGCATGGCCCGCACAAACAGTTCCTTTGGGGATAGTGAGGGGTTTGCCTTCCGAAGTTCCGCAACAACCTCACCTTGCGCGATCGCGATGTCGTCAAGCGCGCCAGTGGTACCGATGATAATGCCGGCGAGCAGGATTCCTGACATGTCAACCGACACGTTTATGTGTTCGAGGTACAGCATTGCGGATTCCTCCGAGACCAGCCCGGAAAGAAAGGTTAGAGAAATGAACCATTTGCCGAATGCCCATGCGAGGACAAGTCCCGCGGCCGTTGATGCGAACGCGGTCCATGTTTCTCGTTTCCATCCATGTGTCAGGTGCATGTTAAAGGCCAGGATCACGAGCGAGGCGATGACACTTACTGTGACGGCGTTCGATCCTGAAATAATCGCCGGCAGGACATAACCAAAAAGGACCGCGACGGTCACGGCCAGGCCAATAAGTGCGCGTACGCCGCGCGTGAGACCGATCGCGATGATAGCGATGGCAAAGGCCAACGCGACCCACCAGATTCCCCTCGTTCGGACGGCGTCGTTGAAATAAACCGATTGGCTGCCATCCTCATTCGTAAGGATTTCCAGCGTGACACGGTTGCCTGGTCGCAGCGCGAAATGCAGGCCCATGTTCGCGGAGATTCCCGTGTCGACCTCGTACGTTTTACCGTCGTATCCATTGACGCGCATTTCCGCCTGAGGAAATCCGCGATCGTCTCGATACTCTCTCATGACGGACTCCACGATGCCCGTTACCCGATTGCCGGCGGAATTATCCTGAGCAAGCGTCATCGACGGAACGAAAATGAGACAAATGATTAGGATCGCGAAGAAACGTTTCATAACAGGCTCATGATAATCTAAACAGCTTGATTTGACAAAATGCAAATGAATTTGCAGAATGAAATTCCTATGCACTCCTGTCATATTGAGGACGCGCTTGCGGCGAAAGGGCTTCGAAATACGGTTGATCGACATCATATTCTCGAATTGTTTCATGAAAATCGTTCATGGACGGTCTCGGAAATCGCCGATCAAATCCATGGGCCTGACCTCTCGACCATCTATCGAAACGTGCATACGCTTCTTTTGGAACAACTGATCGTTCGTACGCACTCGCATGAAACGGAATCTCGCTATGAGGGAGCGGGCCGTCCGCACCATGACCATTTTTCCTGTCAGAGTTGCTATACGGTCCGATGTATCCCCTGCCCAGTCCCAAAACTTTCAACTCACACGCTCGAACTCGCAGGGATCTGCGCGTCGTGCCGTTAACCTGTAATTATGGCGCTGTTCTGGATTCTCGTTTCAACGTTCTGTGTTTCGTGCCTATCGTTGGTCGGTATTTTCGTCTTGTACCTAAAAGGAAAGAAACCTGGACGAGCATTGATGTCCCTTGTTGCCCTTTCGACCGGCGCCATGCTTGGAAACTCGATTTTTCACCTGCTTCCCGAAGCGATTGAAACCGGCGAGACCGTTGGGCTGTCTCTGTTTCAGACATTTTTGATTGTAACGGGGGCCTTTGTTTTGTCTTTTATCTTCGAACAGGCATTTTCAATCCATCACTGTCACAGCACCTCGCATCATGGTAGCGCGAAGCCATCGCATCACTGCCATACGGACATCAAGCCGTTCGCCCATCTCGTGCTATGGGGAGACCTCATCCATAATTTTATCGACGGATTGATTGTCGCGGCTGCGTTCATCGTTTCTCCCGCGCTCGGTCTGACCACGGTTTTGGCCGTTGCCTTGCATGAGATTCCTCAGGAGTTGGGCGACTTTGCCGTACTTGTTTATGGGGGGTATTCGAAGCGCCGTGCGTTGCTTCTTAATTATCTATCCGCGACGAGCATAATTTTCGGAGGTATTGTCGGATATATGTTGTCCTCATCCTTTACGACATTCGCGCCTTTCTTGCTTCCATTCGCGGCTGGCAGCTTTCTCTATATTGCCACCTCAGATCTTTTGCCGGAGCTTAAGCATGAGGAAAACATTTCCGAAGCGATCCTGCACGTTGTCGTCTTCCTCCTTGGATTGGGCATGATGATCGGTTTTGCGCTCATGGAGTGACGCTTATTCGTTCGGTCGATTTAGAAACCACCATTCAAATATATCGCGTGCGATCGGAACGGCGACGGAAGATCCTTCCCCGCCATTTTCGATAAGGATAACCACGGACAGCGTCGGGTTCTCATACGGGCCGAATCCTTCGAACCATGCGTGCGTTGGAACGTCACCCGGCGCCTGGGCCGTTCCCGTCTTTCCGGCGACCGGAAGGGCGAGCGAGGAAAGAAAACGCGCGCTTCCTATTGTGACCGCCTGGCGCATGCCCTCCCGAACGATTTGAACCGCGGCGAAGTCAAGGGTTTCCGATGCCTGGCCCGGTGGTTCCGCGGCACCGCCAGCCATTTCGACCAAACGCGGAATGAATCGCTTCCCCCCATTTGCGATCGTTGCGTTGGCGACCGCGATTTGCAACGGCGTGGCAAGCATGTCGCCCTGCCCGATCGCCAGATGGTATGTGTCCCCGACGTACCAGCGTTCCCCTTTGGCCTCCTCCTTCCATTCCTTGCTTGGAAGAAAGCCGTCCGCTTCTCCCGGGAGGTCGATGCCGGTTGGTGATCCGAAACCGAACTGTCGCGCCCCGTCCGCGATACGCTCGACGCCGAGACCCGTGAACATGTCGAATCCGCCGCCGATAATGTAAAAATACGTGTTGACCGACCAGGCAAGCGCCGATCGGACATCCGTAACGCCGTGCCCACCCGCCTTCCAGTCAGGGAAAAACCATTCGCCAATGCGCAGTCCTCCGGTTGAAAGAAAGGACGTTGATGGACCGACCAAACCTTCGGCCAAAGCCGTATAGGCGACATAAGGCTTAAACGTGGACCCCGGAGGATACTCTCCGGACAAGGCACGCGGGAATAACGGGTTGTCTTCGTCCGCGAGCAGTTGGGCGTAGAGTTCCGAATCAATGCCAGACGCGAAAGCGTTGCTGTCAAACGTGGGGTAGCTCACCATGGCACGGATGGATCCGTCACGCGGATCGATTGCGACGACGGACGCGCGCGAAAGCCCGAGTTTCGTGAGAACGTTCGATATGCGCGATTCGATGAATGCCTGGAGCTCAAGATCAATCGTCAGAGTGAGATTTTGTCCGGCCACCGGTTCGGTTCGTCCGTCCACGGAAAGTTCTCTTCCGCGCGAATCCACTTCGACCAACAGGGAGCCTGGCGTTCCGCGCAGGCGTGTCTCCTCGGATTTTTCAATCCCGGTTTTTCCGATCTGGTCCAGCGCGCGATATCCAGCATTTCGTTTTTCAGCAAATTCCTCAGGGTTAATCTTTCCGGTGTATCCGAGCACATGTGAGAGCGTGTGGACATTCGAAAGATATGACCGAATAGCCGTATCCTCAAGCCGGAAACCTGGCAGGGATTGTGCCTCGATGGCCAGTCGCATGGCCGTCTCATACGCAATCCCCTTTTTGACTTCGAAGGGCTCAAACGGATCTTTTTCCGCGTTCGTCAGAAGCAGATCGATTTCCGTGCGTGGCACGCCGGCAAGGTCAGCTGCCCTTGCAATCGTGTTTTCCCGTTCCGAGCTCGTTATTGGAAGATCTGCGTATGTCAGTGTAAAAACAAACGAGGGAACATTTTGAATGAGGATCTTTCCGAATCGGTCATAGACGATTCCGCGCGGCGGGAGGAGCGTATATGTCCGAACGCGGTTTGCTTCCGCAAGGGAGGCGTATTTACCGCCGTCGATGATTTGAAGCTGTGCCGCGCGTCCGACCAATAGCCCGCATGAAAGTAAAAAAAATGCGCCGGCGATCGCAAATCGACGTTTTGGGATGGTCAGACCGAGAAATTGACGTGCTCCCGATCCCATCGGGAATACAGCGTCAGGCGATTCGTCCAATGCCGTTAAGGCCCGGGAACTACGAATCGACCCAAGACGTCCGCCCTGAATGGTAAACGGATTTCTCACAAGGATAGGAGCATTGGCGTTATGTCAAGCACGGTTATGTTCGGATGGCGCTCCTGAGCGATTGAGTTGGTGACGTAAAGACGGCGAATCGGAAGCGCGGCTAATTTTTCGCGCGCGTCATTCGAAAATAGCCCGTGTGTTGCTGCCACGCGAATCGAGCTCGCTCCGCGTTTTGACACCAGTCGAACGGCCTCAATGATTGTCCCTCCCGTATCGATCAGGTCATCTACGATCACAACATGTTTTCCCGAAATATCACGCGAGATTGATTTTGCCTGCGTGACATTCGGTTTTGGATGGATTTTTTCAATAACGGCCACTTCTGCCCCGACAAGCTCGGCGAGCCTCTTTGCGCGCCCGGTCGCTCCCTGGTCAGGAGCCACGATAACGTCCACTGGCTCGTCATCCAACAGCGTTCTGGCAAATAACGGAAGGGCCGAAAGCTCTACGGCATTCGGTCCAAGCGCATCAATCACGGAGCGGCTGTGTACGTCCAAAACGAATAGGGATGATGGATTCAGATTTCGAAGCGTCTCCGCGATCATGATCCCAATGGCCGCCTCGCCTGGTTTCGCGATGTGGTCCTGTCGGGCGTACGCGAGGTACGGAACGACCAGGAATGGGTTCAATGACTTATTCTCGCGAAGAACTCGAAATGCTGTCAATATTTCGAATAACGAATTTGGATCCGGCAGGATTGAACCGACAAGGGTTACCTGTTTCCGTTTGACGTCTTCATTTATGCGAATATTCCACTCCCTCTCCGGAGAGGAGTCGATATCGAACGCGCCGACTCCCGCTTGCCGATTTACGAACAAGGGGCGGAGATGTTTCGTTGATCGCGCAAGAAAGTGAATCATATCGGGATGCATTAGATTTCATGGCCGTTCGAAGCCAAAAATCCGGTTCGCAGGAACGAACGAATTCGACCGGCAAAGCCGAAGAATGCCGTTAGGAGAACCGTGCTGAGGACGGCGTTCCAAAGTAACGTGTCCCAGAACGCCATCCAAGATACTGTTTCTGGATGACGCAATGAAATGGCCACGAGAATGAAAGCGCGAACCAAGCCAAGCGACAACAGCGTAAATGCCCCGCATGCGATCAATCCATACCAGGAGCGGTTTGAGAATAGGTGCCGCGCGGATAAATAAGCCGCGAGACCGGCCGTTACGTACGGAAACGTTTCCAGAGGAAAGGATGGAATTGAAAGAATATCCAAAAAGACACCAAAACTCGCGATCCAAAACGCCCCGTATCGTTCGCCAACGTGCTGCACGAGGTAGACGCCGGACGCCGCAACAAGCGGAGTGTACGCAAGCAATCCGGGTAAGGAGGCAAAAAAACTCGTTTGGATGATTGCCAGGGCCAGAAACAGAAGAAAGATGGACAGAGAACGTCTCATAGCGATCCCGAGACAATAACGGAAACCGTGTAGATTCTCCGGACGTCGCCGAGCGGTTCGATCACGGCTTCCTGAAACGGCGCCGTTGGATCACCCGTTACCGTATTCACAATTCCGACGATGAGTCCGCTCGGAATATTGTCCTCAAGTCCCGACGTGACGACAATGTCATTGACGGCCACGCGTTCGTCTTGCGGGATGTAATGCAACGCTAGGAGGGCGCCAGATATTCCCTGAGCGATTCCAATGGTACGCGTTCCATTGAGAAGAGCGATCGCCGTCGCGGAATCACGATCTGATACAACTCGCACCGTCGCGGATGTAGCCGTGACCGCAACGACCTTCCCGACCAGTACCCCGTTTCCGGTGACCGACGGATCGCCTATCTCAACCCCGTCATCCGATCCCCTGTCGATCACGAATGCAGAGGCCTCCGGTCCAACGGATCGGCTGACAATGGCCGCCGTAAGCGTTCGGACGTGAGATCGGCTGACGAATCCGATTTCCGCGCGGAGTTCCTCGTTCTCTATCCGCAGACGCTCAAGCTCGGCGTGGTCAATGATCGCCGCCTCCCGCTGAGCTTCTAGTTGCGAGAGACGTTCGGGTGATACGGCGGCTTGATCAAAGATCCCGATCGCGCGGATGGAAACCCAGGTGCCGGCGGCTACCAATGGCCGCTGGACAACGGCAAGCACACGCATGACCGAGCCGCGAAAGACAAACGCGACCAAGGCAAGCGCCGCGATCGTGATGAGCGTGTTCGACGTGCGTCGGGCGAGTCTTCTCATGAAAGCGGGATGGGGCGTTAGACGATCGATCCGTGCGTCGCGGATGGGAGAGCGAGATCCTTCAAAAGCAGGTCATTTTCTAGGAGGGCGCCCGCGCCACGCACACCGCAGGTTAGCGGATCTTCCGCAACGCGCACGGGAATCTCCGCCTGACGAGCGATCAGCTGGTCCAGGCCGCGCAGCAGCGACCCACCGCCAGTCATGACAATGCCTCGCTCATAAATGTCCGCGACCAATTCCGGAGGCGTAACTTCAAGCGTTGCCTTGATGTTTTGCACGATCGTCGCAACCGATCGATGCAGGGCTTCGCGGATTTGTCCGTCGTTGACGATAATTTCCTTCGGTAGTCCCGTAATAAGATCACGTCCGCGCATCTCCATGGTCAGCGGCTCCGTTTGTTCCACCGCACTTCCAATTCGAATCTTTATCTGTTCTGCCACGCGCTCGCCGAGCAGCAGGTTAAAGACGTCACGCGCATATTGAACGACGTTTCGATTGAGCTCTTCACCGGCAATCGGCATCGACTTCCAGGTGACGACGCCCCCGAGAGAAAGCACGGCGATCTCCGTTGTTCCGCCTCCGATGTCAACCACCATCATGCCGACGGATTCGGAGATGGGGAGACGCGCGCCAATGGCCGAGATCATCGGCGTTTCGACAAGCGCCACTTCTCGCGCTCCCGCGGAAAGCGCCGCATCCTCGATCGCCTTGCGTTCTACCTCGGTTGTCTCAAGCGGGACGCCAATGACGATGCGCGGGCGCGGGACGATCGTAAACGATTCCGTGTGTACGCGATCAATGAAGTACTTAAGCATCTTTTCCGCGACTTCGAAATCCGAAATAACGCCTTTGCTGAGAGGTCGGGTAGTAATAATGTGCGGCGGTGTTTTTCCGAGCATGTCACGCGCGTCCATTCCGACCGCGAGGATCTGGTCCGTGCGCGTATTCACCGCGACGACAGACGGTTCATTGATCATGATTCCCTTCTCGCGAACGAACACGCGGGTATTTGAGGTGCCGAGGTCGATCCCCAGATCCTTTGAAAATTTTCCGAACAATTTGTTGAACATAGCAAAACAAATACAGGGCATCAGCCCCGTTACTTTACTTGACCGAACCACCTTCCGCAAGGGCGGTCAAACGGGCAAAATTATCAGGAAAATCGACCATTGCCACGCGGTTTCAACGCGCTTAAAAAAACCAGTTCCACGATGGCGAGCAACAGGATGAGCAATGTGGCCGTCCACCATCGAAATAATCCCTGCGAGAGCAGAATGAGCGACGTAATGACTAACGCCGTAAAGAGGAATGCCTGCCGAAACGCCTTTGCGACCTGTCGGGAGAGAACCTCGTCGCGCCGTGCCCACGCACGAATTCCCGCGCCAACGATGGTGAGCGTGCCAAGGAGCGCGAGCGCGAGCGTCGCGTAGAAGAAAAGAAAGCCGGGCGAACCCGAGCGTGACGGATCGATCGACCAAAGCACCACGATCCATGCGGACCAGGCCGCGATCGTCGCGAGGGTCATGAAGATAAGAAACTGTCGGAAGGTCATGTGGGCAAACGCGATTCGAAACGCATTATACCGCACACCCGCCATTGAACGCCAACGGCTAGGTGCCGATGCGCGTCCGAATTCTCTCGACGATGGCCGTGGGGAGCGTTGATTTGATCGTATCAAGCACGGCATTCGCACGAGAAGACACAAGTTCCGCCGCGGAAGAATTTCGGCAATGAACGAGGATGACTCCGTCCCGAACCGAAATCGCAACCGCGTCGGACGCGCGTCCGTGCGGAAGGATGCGCACGAGCGACTCGTTCGTCGCCTCGATAATGCGGGCGGTCGTCACTTGCGCCGTGATCTGATGGCGCTGGAGCATCCCGTCAAGCAATGACTTGATTGATTCCATACAAATGGATCGCTTTTTCAATCCTAACCCTGCCGGTATTCGCAAATATCGGCAAAGTCACAGTATTTACAATGGAATCCGGGGGTCGGGCCAAAATTGCTCCTTCGAATTCCATTCACGCGGTCCAGAATCTTTTCTTGAAGGCGAAGCAGATCCTTTTCGTCTCCAATGAACGAAACCTGCGAGTTATCCTCCAGGTAATGGTACGTTAATTTTACTGGTTTGAGACCAAAAATATTTTTTGCCGCCATCTGGTACAAAAGCAGCTGTTCCTTGTCGGACGCGTCTAGCTTGCCGTCCTCCTTCGGGGTGCCGGTCTTGTAATCGATGATCTCCACGCCGCCGTCAACCGCGTCCACGCGATCGATGCGGCCCTTGATTACCGCGTCGCCGATTTTTAACGTAAAATCCTGCTCGAGAAATCTTGGGTTCGGAGGATGTTCGACGAGAAACGCGTAAAAGGCACGGAGTTGACCGCGGCCTCGCTTGCGGTACTCCTCGCGCTGAGCGTCATCCGTATACCAGTCATCCTGCCATGCGTCCGAATACATGACGAGCAATTCGTCGAGCGACACGGGCAGACCATCCGCGACCGTCGATGGCGCGCCAAACAGACTCCCCTGTTGCACCCCCGCGCGCTCCAGCCATCGGAGGAAGAAATCATGAAGCGCGTTGTGCATGGTCTTTCCGAATGAAAATGTCCATTTTCCAAACACGGGAATTTTGAGGATATGCGCGAACTTGTACTGAAGCGGGCAGGTTCGGAACGCCGAAAGCTGCGTAAACGAAAACTGCTTTGGAAGATGAATGACAACGGGCGACTCGATGGAATCGACCGGTGATATGTCCTTAGCGAACGGATCGCGTTTGGCGGCTTCCTTCCCTTCCGGTTTGTCGAAACCGAGCTCGCTGAGAAAGCGCGACAGCTTGCGCTTGCGCGCGCCTCCGTAATCGTCAGCCGACGTGAGGTACACATGCTCCTTCGCGCGAGTCATCGCGACGTAGAATAATCGGCGTTCTTCTTCCAGGTGCCAGTCATCACCCTCGTCCGAAATGGCATTTTGGATAATAAGCCCGCTTGGAAGCGGGATTGCCTCCGTGCGCGACACGGATGGAAAACGCTGATCAATCATCGAAATCACGAACACGAATCGAAATTCCAGCCCTTTCGACGCGTGCACGGTCATCACCCGAACCATTTCCGGTCCCGTGTCCGGATCGAACTGCAAGGCGCCCTCCTCGCCAGCCTCCCGCTCGACCGCGAACTCATCGAGAAAGTTCTTCAAAACCGGATGGTCATGCATTTCCTCGAATCGCTTGACGCGTTCGAAAAACTGCTGAAGATACCGAAATCCCTCTTGTTTCTCCCGTTCGGGGAGTTGATTCAAGTAATCGACGAACCCGGCTTCCCGAGCAATGGTGACGAACAATTCCGAGATATTTTTCGTGGAAACAAGCATGCGAAATCGATCGAGTTCCGCATTCAGTTCCTGTAATTGGACGGCCGTTTCTTCCCCTAACGATGTCAGGATCGTCGCGAACCGGCAGGCTTCGGAAAGCGATTTCCCCTTGCGACTGGCATAGCGTGACAGTTCGGCGACTGCGTCGGGTGAAATCTTTCGCATGGGGTGCGTGAGTACGCGATAAAATGACGGCCCGTCATAGGGCGCGAGAAGCACGCTCAGGTAGGCGACCAGGTCCAGAATGACTGATTTCGCGTAAAGCCCGCGCAACGCCATAAACTGGTATGGAACTCGGTGACGGTCCAGGGCCGCCAAAAACGGGACCGCCGCGTCGTTCGATCGCGTGAGAATCGCGAAGTCATTCCAGTTCGCATTCGGATAGGCGGCCTTCAATTCCAAGATCTTTGTCGCGACGGCCTCGGTTTCTTCGTCGAGCGTCGACAGATGCAAGTGACCGACGACGCCTTCGTCGTCACGCGACGAGACGAGTCGCTTATCAAGCTTCCCCTGCGCCTCGAGTCGCCTTGGGTTATTCGCCTGAATGAAGCGATGCGCATGATCGAGAATCTGTTGGACGGAACGGTAATTATTGATGAGGACGACGCGCTTCGCGTCCGGATAATCCGTTTCAAATTGCATGATGTTCGCAAGCGATGCGCCGCGGAACTTGTAGATGGATTGATCGTCATCGCCGACCACGGTGAGGTTGTCGGCCGGGGCGGCAATCAGCTTCACGATTTCATATTGCGCGCCATTCGTATCCTGGAACTCATCGACGAGAACGTGCGTGTATCGACGGTGAAGCTCATCAAGCACGCGCGGCCGTTCGCGTAACAGCCGCAGCGCGTACAGAAGCAGATCGCCGAAATCCATGGCGTCGTTTTCCAGCAAGATTTGTTGATAGGTGTGATACGCCCCGGCCAGCTCGCGCACGCGCGCGGCATCTTCCCCCTCGCAGTCGTCAGCAAACGCCAGATACTGGTCCGCGGTGATGGCCGCGTCCTTCGCGCGCGAAAAGTGCGTGAGCAGGCCGCGCAGATATTTTGTCGGGTTCCCGAGCGGCCGGTAATGGTCGAGTGCAAATTGGTCGAGCGAACGGCGCGCAAGCAACCAGCCGTCGAGCTCGCTCACCACGCAAAAGTCGCGCGACAGTCCAATCTCGGCCGCGTACTCGCGCAGGAGCTTCTCGCAGAACGCGTGGAACGTCGAAATCTGGAGCTCCACGTACCCGTACGGCAGCAGCTGGTCCACGCGCTCCTCCATTTCCCCGGCCGCCTTGTCCGTAAACGTCAACGCGAGAATGTTCTGCGGTTTGGCGATCCCCTGCTCGACAAGCCACGCGATGCGGCGCGTAATCACGGTTGTCTTCCCGGTCCCGGCCCCGGCCACGATCAAAAGCGGGCCGTTTTTGTGCGTAACGGCCATTGCCTGCTGTTCATTGAGGTTGGCGAGCAGGTCGGACATAATGGCGTCATCTTACCATGAAAAAATCGGCTGCCCGCCCAGGTGGAAAAAACATGACCGCCGAGGGCGGTCATGTACATTATTCGGATTTGGGCGCGATCATCGTCCGATGCTTTCGCTTGAGCGCGACCTTGTGACGCGCGAGCTCGCGTTCGAGCGCGGCCGCGGCGTTGGCGAATGACACGTCGTCAGTGTGACGGACGTCCGTCAGCGCCTGGCGGGCCCGCTCCTTGGCTTCCTCGATCTTTTCGAGCTCGAGTTCCTCGGCGCGTTCGGCCGTATCCGCAAGAATCACAACCTCCCGTCCCGAACGAACCTCCAGGAAACCGGTTGATGCCGCGAGGAAAATTTCCTCTTTGTCCTTTTTTAGTCGAATCTCTCCGGAACGCAGGTTGGTCACAAGCGGAACGTGATTCGGAAGCACCGTAATCTCGCCGCTCTCCGTCATCGTGGTCACCGAATCAACGACGTCTTCATAGACGACGCGTTCGGGCGTGACGATTTTAAGTGAAATTTTTGTCATACGCCGAGAGGTCGAGATAACATCCCTTAAGCCGCTACCTCGTCAATGCCGCCCTTCATGTAGAACGACTGTTCCGGCTTTTCATCGTGCTTGCCGTCGAGGATTTCCTTGAACCCGCGTACCGTGTCGGCGAGTTTCACGTACTTGCCCGGAGTGCCGGTAAACTGTTCGGCCACCGAGAATGGCTGCGAAAGGAACTTTTGGATTTTGCGTGCGCGCGTGACGGTCAGTTTGTCCGCATCCGAAAGCTCGTCCATGCCGAGAATGGCGATGATGTCCTGAAGGTCCTTGTAGCGCTGCAGGATCTGTTGCACGCCGCGCGCGACGTCATAATGTTCCTGGCCCACGATCAGCGGGTCGAGAATCGTCGAGGAGGAGTCGAGCGGGTCCACGGCCGGATAGATGCCGAGCTCCGTGAGCGCGCGAGAAAGAACCACGGTCGAGTCAAGGTGGCCGAACGTGGTGGCCGGCGCCGGATCCGTAAGGTCGTCAGCCGGCACGTACACGGCCTGAATGGAGGTGATGGAACCCTTGTTCGTCGAGGTAATGCGCTCCTGAAGCGCTCCCATTTCCGTGGCGAGGTTCGGCTGGTAACCCACGGCCGACGGAATGCGCCCGAGCAGCGAGGAGACCTCGGAACCGGCCTGCGTGAAACGGAAGATGTTGTCGATGAAAAGCAGCACGTCGCGCCCTTCGTCGTCGCGGAAATACTCGGCGAGCGCAAGGCCGGTGAGCGCGACGCGCGCACGGGCACCCGGCGGCTCATTCATCTGTCCGAACACGAGCGACGTTTTTTCAAGGACGCCCGATTCCTTCATTTCCATGTATAGGTCGTTACCTTCGCGGGTGCGTTCTCCGACGCCCGCGAACACGGAATAACCGCCGTGCTCGGTCGCAATGTTGTGGATGAGCTCCTGGATAAGCACGGTCTTTCCCACGCCGGCACCGCCGAACAAACCGGTCTTTCCTCCCTTGAGGAACGGACAAATGAGGTCAATGACCTTGATACCGGTCTCAAACACCTCGAACTTCGTGGATTGCTCAGCGAAATCCGGCGCTGAGCGGTGAATCGGGTCGCGGCGCTTGCCTTTGATTTGCGGCATATTGTCCACGGGGTCACCGACCACGTTGAACATGCGGCCGAGCGTTTCCGGACCGACCGGAACCGAAATCGGTTTGCCCGTGTTTTCAACCTCCGTGCCTCGCACGAGCCCGTCCGTCGAGGACATGGCAACGGCGCGAACCACGCCGCCGCCAACGTGCTGTGCCACCTCAAGCGTAAGCACGTAGCCATCCGGCCTGGTCACGGTGAGCGCGGTGTTGATGGCAGGAAGTTCCGAGTCTTCGAAACGGACGTCTACCACCGGTCCGATGATTTGAGCGATGATTGGTTTCATACTAGGCGTTCTCAAGTGCGGCCTTTCCGCTTGAAATTTCAGCTATCTCCTGGGTAATGCCCGCCTGGCGAGCTTGGTTAAAGGTGAAGGTTAAGGCGTCGATCATTTCCTCGGCCGCGTCCGAGGCGCTTCGCATCGCCATCATGCGCGCCGAGTGCTCGGAGGCCGCGGACTCGAGCACCGCCTGGTATAGCATGGTTTCGACCAGCCGTGGCAGCATTTTGTCCAACACGGCCCGCGGACTCGGTTCGAACGTATATTCCGTCTTATGATCGACTTCCTTGCCGACATCATTTTTCTGCCCGACTTCGCCGACCTCCTTAGTCCCTTTTGGTTCGCCGAGCGGAAGGAGGTCAAGGATGATCGGCTTTTGCGTGAGCGCGCTCACGAAGTCCGTGTAGGCGAGAACGACCTTTTGGTACGTTCCCTTCGCGTATTCATCGACCACCATCCGTCCGATTGGGAGCACGTCCTCAAAGCGGGGGTTGTTGGTGACGTCCGTGAACGAGGCTAGAATTGGCTTGTTAGCGCGTCTCATGGCATCCGCGCCGCGTTTGCCAATGGTGATCGCGGATATGTTGACGTTTTCTCCGAGGGCATGGATCGCCTGAATTGTTTTGCGGATCATGTTGGAGTTGAATCCTCCGGCCAGCCCGCGATCCGATGTCAGAAGAATGAGCAAAACGTCCTTTACCTCCTCATGCCGCCGAAGAAGCGGGTGCGCCGACGTGTCCGTTACGGACCCGATGGCAAGCACCGTATCCCAAGCCAGCCGAGCGTAAGGCCGCGTGCCAAGCACGGATGAGACCGCCTTGCGCATCTTACTGCCAGCGACCAGCTCCATCGCCTTGGTGATTTTGCGGGTGTTTTTGACCGACTTGATGCGCCGTTTGATTGCGCGCGTTTGCAGCGCCATAGGTTACGGCTGGAACGCTTCAATTTTTTCCTTGAGCGCGGCGACAATTTCATCGGTGAGCTCGCGCTTTTCCCTGAGATCCTCGAGGACCTTCGCTCCGGAAGAACGCATGTATTCGAGGAATGATTCCTCCCACGTTCGAATGTCTGCCGCCTCAATTTGGTCCAGGTACCCGTTCGTAACCGCGAACAATGACGCGACCTGCTCTTCAAACGGCAGCGGTCGATATTGGGGCTGCTTTAGAATTTCCGTCAGGCGACGGCCGCGCTCGATTTGGGCGCGGGTGCGTTCGTCCAGATCGGTCGCAAACTGCGCAAACGCCTCGAGTTCGCGAAACTGCGCGAGTTCCAGGCGAAGCTTGCCGGCCACCTTCTTCATGGCCTTGGTCTGGGCCGCCGAACCAACGCGGGAAACGGACAGTCCTACGTTGAGCGCCGGCCGGATGCCTCGGTAAAAAAGATCCGTTTCAAGATAAATCTGACCGTCCGTGATGGAAATCACGTTGGTTGGGATGTAGGCGGATACGTCTCCGGCCTGCGTTTCAATAATTGGGAGTGCCGTGAGCGAACCGCCGCCATTCTTTTCGTCGACACGCGCGGCGCGTTCAAGCAGACGGGAGTGCAGATAAAACACATCGCCCGGATACGCCTCTCGGCCAGGCGGCCGGCGCAGGAGCAGCGAGACCTCGCGGTACGCCCAGGCGTGCTTCGACAGGTCATCATAGATCACGAGCGCGTCCTCGCCCTTGGCCATGAAGTACTCGCCGATGGTGCAGCCCGCGTACGGGGCAATGAACTGCATGGAGGCGGGGTCAGAGGCACCAGCCAGCACAACGGTCGTGTATTCCATGGCACCGGCTTCCTCAAGCTTTGCGACGATCTTGGCGATCTTCGATTCCTTCTGGCCGATTGCAACGTAAATGCATTTTACGTTCTGACCCTTCTGGTTGATGATCGTGTCAATGGCAATGGCCGTTTTTCCGGTCTGACGGTCGCCGATGATCAGCTCGCGCTGGCCGCGACCGATCGGGATCAAGGAGTCGATCGCCTTGATGCCGGTTTGGAGCGGGACGCCGACCGACTTGCGGGCCATGACGCCCGGAGCAAGCTTTTCGATTGGGAACGTTTCCGTCGCGTTGATCTTTCCCTTCCCGTCGACCGGGTTGCCGAGCGGATCGACCACGCGGCCGACAATGGCATCCGAGACCGGGATGGAAAGAATGCGGCCGGTGGTTTTTACCGTGTCGCCCTCCTTGATTTTCGTTGCCTCGCCGAGAATGATGGCACCGACCGTCTCCTCCTCAAGGTTGAGAGCGACACCGAACACGTCGCCTGGGAACAAAAGCATTTCCGACGACTGAACGTCCGAAAGTCCGGAAATACGCGCGATGCCGTCACCGACCGAAAGCACGGTACCGACCTTTTCTTCCTTCGTCTCCGACTTGAACGTCGCGAGTTGGGATTTTAGCGCTTCGATGATGTCGTTTTTTGTAGCCATATTATTCAGCAAGGGTTCGCTTCAATCTCTCAAGCTGTCCCGCGATCGATCCGTCGAGCACGCGGTCATTCATGCGCAGTCTCATGCCTCCGATGAGGTCCGGATTCACGATTTCCTTTACGGGCGCCGCGGCGGCTTCCTCGATGGCCTTGCGCGTCGCCGCCTGCAGCGGATATGCCGTCTCGGCGACGACCGTCGTGGTCAGTCGTCGGATGACGTCGCGGACGCGTCCGAGCTCCCCGCGCCTCGCGAGTTCCCGGATGAGCTCGCCGGCAATCGTTTTCAACTGCCTTTCCGACTTCCCTTCGCTTGCCTGCACGATGGCGTCCGTCCATTGTTTGGTTGAGACCTTCATATTAGGTCAGCTTCCGCACAACCTCTTCCGCAAGCGACGCCGCCTTTTTGTCATCCACGCCCTCGGTCAGAATTTTTTTCGCGGCCGACACGGCGATCTCTATCATTTCCTTGCGAGCCTCCCGCAACATGGCTTCCTGTTCGCTCTTCAGCTGCGCCTTGCCGCCCACGATCACCCGCTCGACTTCGCGCCTGGCCTTTTCGACCGTGTCTGCCTTGAGTGCCTCCGCGTCCGTACGCGCCATTTCCATGACCTTCGCGGCTTCGGCGCGCGCCTCCGAGACAACCTGCTTGCGCTCGTCCTCGAGAGCCGCAACGCGCCTTTCCACATGCTCCGCGTCCTTCATGCTTTTTTCGATGCGCTCGGATCGCTCGTCAAGCATCCTCAGGATCGGCTTGTACGCGAACTTCCACAACACGAGCAGCACGATGAGAAAGTTTACGAGCTGCGCGACAAAAATTCCGCCGTCGATGCCAAGCGTGCCAAGCGCGCCCGTCGGTTCCGCGACCTCGGTCAATTCGTTGGTTTCCATGTTTGTTGGTTCAGCAGACATACGTTTCGATTATTCCGCAAGCGACAGGTCCGCAATCGTGCGGGCCTGGGTGCCTGAGGGCCTTCCCGCCTTACAGCGTGAAAGACACGACGAGCGAGTAGATGGCGATGGCCTCGGCAAACGCCATGCCAAGCAACATCGGAACGAACAGCTTGCCGGAGGCTTCCGGATTGCGTCCGATCGCTTCCATGGCCTTGAGGCCGATGAGTCCGATCGCGAGCGCCGGGGCGAAACCGCCGACCGCCATCGTGATGCCCTTGGTAAGCGTAACGATCATTTCCGCGTCCATATCAATTGGAGTTAGGAATTAGGATTTAGGAGTAAGGACTGGATGCAATCGAGTCCTTGCGCCTACTCCCTAGTGGTGAGCGGCTTCCGTGGCGCGTTGTCCTTCATCGTGTTCTTCTCCGTGCGCTTCCGTCGCGACCGTAAGGTACGCGAGGGTCAGCATGGAGAAAACCGTCGCCTGAATGATCCCGACGAGCAATTCCAAGAACATGAACGGCAACGGAAGAACATAGGCGAACAACCCCAGAATCACGGTCAACAATACCTCTCCCGCGAAGATGTTCCCGAACAAACGAAGGGAGAGCGAAAGGACCTTGGCGATTTCGGAGACAATTTCCAGCAGGCCGACGCCGAATTCGATCACCGCGACGATTACGGCCATCGGTCCGTGCCTGAACGAGCGAAAAATGCCGCGCACGTTCACGAACTTGCTCACGTGATTCGTTACGCCGAGCGCGTAGACGCCGAACGCATGGCTCGCGAGTACCGCGAAAAGCGCGATCCCAAGCGTGAGGTTCAGGTCGCTCGCCGCCGGACGCAGGAGTGGTACGAGCTCACGCTCGCCATGGATCATTTCCCACACGCCGATGGAACCGGTGCCCGGGAGCAGCCCGATCCAGTTGGAAAACAGAATAAACAGGAAGATGGTCGCGACGAACGGAAAAAAAAGACGCGCGCGCTTTGCGTCGCCCGTGACCTTTTGGATTTCGGACAGCATGAATTCCACGATTCCTTCCGCGAGGTTTTGGAGCCCTTTTGGCACGAGCGCCTTCCGACGGCTGACGAGAAACGCGACGACGATGAAAAAAACAACGGCAATCCAGCCATTGACCATCGCGTTGGTGATGGGAAACGTTCCAATGTGGAAAATAGGTTCAGCCGCGGCCGGAGGAATCATCACACTATTTCTGGTTCAATTCTTGATATTTTTTTCCGTAAAACCGCGCCTTGCGAACAACCATGAAAACCGTCAGTGCCAGGGCAAGAGAAAAGCAGACGATGAGCAACTTTGGCTCCGTGCCATAGCGCGCGTCAAGCCATTTGCCGAGAAGCGCCGCGAGAACCGCTGGAACGGCGATGGTTCCGCTGAAGTCAGCGAAGATGCGCATGGCAAGGCGTTGGTAGGCGGCGTCTGAGCTCATAACGGGCCTGTGGATAGGCGCCGAAAGTATACGCAGGATCCGGTCGAAGGTCAAGACAAATAAAAAAAGATCGGGGATTGGACCCGATCGGCTCAGTTGAAGAGCCAGTTGAGGAAGCTCAGTGACCCTGTACAGACCAGGATCACGAAGCAGATCGCAACAGCGGCGATCTTGATGAGCCTGCCCCAGTCCTGTGGGGGCAAAGCGCCGTGGCCGCCGTGCGCGTCCAGGTCCGTCGGCTCGTCGTCGAGCTCGCGGACCTCTCGGACCGGACCAGTGGAGGCCGGCGCGACGCGCGGGTCCATCGGCTCGTCGGCCGAGGACTGCTCGGGAGACGCGACCGGAGGCGAAGCGCCACCCGCCGCGGCTCCACCGGCCCAGGCGGATCCATCGAACAGGGCCCGCGCCACAGGCGCCTGCGCCGGAGGCGACTGTTGGGCTGGAGGCGCCTGCTGGTGCTGGCGCGCGTTTGCCCGGGCGGCATCAGTGCCCAACGTCCCTTGCGGATGCGCACCCGTGTTCGTGAGCACCATCCTGGAAGGTATCGAGGTTATCGGGGGAGCCTGGATCTCAGCCGGCGCGTCTTCCGTCGGCGTCGCGTTGATCTTGTGCCCGACCGCGAGGTAGCTCACAAGAAACAATATCTCGGCATCAGTGAGATCCTTGATCTCGTTCTTGAGCCGGCCGATGACGAGCCCGCTATCCTTCTCGGCAAGTTCGTCCGTCCGGCGGACGATCCTTGTCACGCGAGCGGTCCGCTTGGGATCTTCGTTGCCAGAGGCTGCGTTGAGCGCGATCACGAACTGAGCCCAGAGGCTCACGTCGCCGCTGGTTCCGAAGAAGGTGACGCCGGCCATGCCGACGGCCTTCTCGGGCATGAAACCCGACCCGCTCAACAAAGCCTCCGCCATGGCCTTGATGCCTTCTTCCTGTGACATTTCGACTCCGTTCTGCGCACATGGATTGAGCGACAGAAGGGACGAGCATGCCAGAAAATTGGCATTTTGTCAAGCAGACCATGACAGGAATTCAGACATAATTGCGTTTGAAATCTAGCCGATTCGTTGTCCTGACTGCTTGACAATGGCCGTATTTCCTGATAGCGTACGTCCTCGGCCTGCGGCGTCCTGCCGTTTGGACTCGAGGGATTCACAACCCGCGAAGAGGAGTACTTCGCCATGACAAGATCGCATCGTGCACCACGAACTCCCGCCAACGCGGGCCTCGTGTCCCTGCTCAATTCCCACCTGGATCTGTTCCGGGCCTTGGGGTTCCACGTCGACACCGGACGGATCGGCGACCCCGAGCATCCGTCCGTCGAGATCGTGCCCGGCCTGATCTGGACGCGCGAGGACAACGTCACCCACTGGCTGCCGGTGGACGACACGCTCGCCGCGCAGCACTTCAAGGAGTTGCGCAAGCGCGGTCGTCACTACGACGTCGCCTTCCAGGTCCGCGGGATCACCGCGGGAGAACGGTACGACCGGGCGGCCCAGTGTTCCTTGCCGCTCGACATGGAGAACCTCGACCTGCTGATCCGACCAGCAAGCGTCAACTGCACGACCAACGAAAAGGGCGAGTCCATCCTCCCCATCGGCACCCCCGTGGACTGCGTGGTGCTGTGGCGATACGAGAACGGGACGAAGTGCGCCGGGTACGCCCTCCCCTTCGACCTCGACGGAGCCTCCGAGAAGGGGTGGTTCCTCCTGAGCCAAGATCCCACTCGCCGCATCGCGGAGATGCGCCTGTTCCCGGTTCGGAGCTTCCGAGGCCGCGGCCGTCGCGAGCTGGTGGAAGGCCAGGCCTACCACCCGAGCGGGAAATTGATCGTCTGTACGCGGGCGATCGACTGGGAGCGCCAGGGCGACTACTACGTCGTCGAACGCGCGAACATCTTCGTCGCCGTGCCGCTCTCACAGGTCGACAGCGTGCCAAACGTCGTGACGACCTCGATCGCCGAAATCGAGGAAAAGCCGGAACTCGGTCCGGAAGAGTACGACTGCGGGGCCTACCGCGGGAACGTGTGGAGCGACCTCACCAAGTTCGGGGTCAAGCGCACGACGTCCTACGCCGATCTGAAGAAGGCACGCCGCCTGGTGGCAGCCGACAAGCACCCGGACAAGATCTCCCTGAAGTTCAAGAGGCTGATCCCGGACGAGACCCTCGAGGACATGGTCGCGGCCGCGGGGCTGCAATTCCCCATGATCCAGGCCGCCTTCGAGCGTGCGCTCGAGATCCGCGGCAACGACTGGGACGCGGTCGAGGAAAGCCTCGGCGACAGCACCCTCGAGCAGGTCCTCGATGGAGCAGGTCTGAGGAGCTTCCGCAACGCGAGGACGGGTGAGGATCTCCTGACCCTCGCGGTTGCCACGGCGCTCGGTGAGCCGTTCGACTGGAAGAACGACAACCACGTCGGTCTCCGTAGGAAGGCACTCACCCATCTGGCAAAGGCCGCGAGGGTCACCGAGCCCGACGACGAGGCGGCGGCGGACTCGCCGCCGGACGAGGCTCCCCCCGCGCCGACCCTCTGACGGGTCGAGCGCACGGCGGACACAGCAGTGTGTCCGCTATTTTATTTTGAAAACCAAAACGGAAACCTGTGTCGGTCCCCGTTATGGTGGCCTTCTAAATCCCGAACAGACGCTTGGCGTTCTCCGTCGTGACGTGCGCGACCTCCTCGGTCGGAATCCCCTTCAGTTCCGCGATCTTCGCTGCCACATATTCCACCATCCACGGCTCATTGCGTTCTCCCCGATGCGGAACCGGCGTGAGATACGGCGCATCGGTTTCAATCATCATGTGCTCGAGCG
>Ga0156524_121_pt1 | contig 61450 bp, 60 predicted proteins | sample RifOxyB3_FD_111919 | JGI IMG/M metagenome (GOLD analysis project Ga0156524, IMG submission 111919) | Candidatus Uhrbacteria bacterium RIFOXYB12_FULL_58_10 | reverse complement strand
TTTCTTACTGCTCGCGATACCACAGAGGACAAGATCGCGGGACTCAACATCGGCGGAGATGATTATCTCGTAAAGCCTTTTTCTTTCGACGAGCTCCTTGCCCGCATGCGTACCGTGCTTCGACGAACGCCGCAGCTAACCGGAGACGTTCTTGAGCTCGATGACTTGCGTTTAGATACCCGTTCGCAGCAAGTCTGGATAAAAAAGAAAAAGCTTGATGTCACGCTTCGGGAATTCGGCTTGCTGGAACTTCTCCTGCGTAATCGTGGAGCTGTCGTCACGCGGGAAGATATCCTTTCCCACGTGTGGGACAGATTTCATGACGAATTCAGTAACGTCGTCAACGTCCATGTAAAGAATTTGCGTAAGAAATTACCAAAAGAATATGCGCAACGTATTGAAACCGTTTGGGGCAAAGGCTACCGACTCGTCTAGCCTCATGTTCGTCAAAACAAGAATCGTCCTCACCATCGTGTATGTGGCGATTCTTGCGGGTATTTTGGCTTCTTCGAGCGGAATCAGTCGCTCTATTTTTTCGGAGCGTCTGCGTGCACGATTTGACGAGTCGACTTCGGGACAAGAAGTTACAGAACGCCTACCGCCACCGGGACCAGACATGCGCAACATTCAGGAGGATTTTCAAAGCACGATTTTCATGGTGAATGGCGTGCTGCTTATTGTCGCCGCGCTACTCAGTTACGGCCTTGCGGGGCTAACACTTCGCCCGATTCGGTCTGCCTATCAGCGTCAACGCCAATTTTTAGGCGATGCTTCGCACGAGCTTCGTACCCCATTGGCCATTTTGCAAACAGGACTGGAAAGCCAATTGCGAAGAAATAAAGACACGAAAGAAGAAAAGAAAATTAAAAGTCATCTTGAAGAGGTACACCGCATGACCCAACTTGTGGAGGACTTGCTGCAACTTTCCTATTTTGCGGAGCGCAACATCAACATTCAAAACAAAGAAAAGATCGAACTCGCATCGCTCCTTCGGGAAACCGCTGAACGATTTACAGAACTTGCGGCAAAAAACGACATCAATATCGATTGCTTCATGAACGCCGATGCTGGTGTCACCGTCTTTGGCGACAGGCAGATGCTCTCGCAGGCCATTGCCAATATTCTCAAGAACGCAGTTTGCTACAACAAATCCGGTGGGAGCATCGAATTTCGTCTTTCAAAAGAACAGTCACAAGCCATTATTGAAATCGAAGACACGGGCATTGGCATGAAACCTGAAGACATTGCGCATGTATTTGATCGTTTCTATCGAGCAGAAAAGAGTCGTTCTCGCGGAACTGGCGGCAGCGGGCTCGGCTTGTCGATTGCCAACGCTGTGATACGCGCCCACCGTGGCAAGATTGATATACAGAGCGTTCCTGACAAAGGAACGAGGGTCGTCATTACGCTTCCCATCTCCCGCGCTTCCTAGTTACATCGGGGAGTGTTCTTCCAAAAAACGCCCATGCGGGCGTTTTTTGGTAGCCGCTTCTTTACACTTTCTTCACTGGCGTTTTTTTATAGTGTTGCCACTCCTGAAGAAATCATATGCAACGTATTTATCAATTTCTCCGTCAGCGAAAGAAAACCGCAATACTGGCAGGCATTTTATTGTTAGGGGGAGGAATCCTCATCGTTCGAGCATTCAGCACCGATACCGCACAGGCGCGGTATGTTCTTGAAGTCGCAGAGAAAGGAACGCTTACGACGAATGTTTCTGGTACCGGACAGGTTCAAGGCGAAGCGGAAATCGAGGTGAAGCCGGAAGTGTCTGGCAAAGTCGTACAGCTCGTCGCAAAAAACGGGCAGCAGCTTGAGGAAGGTGACATCATTGCTGTTCTTGATGCCAAGGATGCCCAAAAGAGCGTACGCGACGCGAGAATCAGCCTTGAGAGCGCACAGATCGCTTACGAGAAGCTGATGGCAGATCCTGACACGCTCTCACTCCTTCAGGCGGAAAATGCTCTTGCACAAGCACAGAGAACGCTGAGCGATTTAGAAAACAGCCCTACCGACGATGAACTAGACGATGCGCAGGATGACATCGATAACGCGCAGCGTTCTTTGGAACAAGCCGAACGCAACTTAACCAAAGTACAGACCTCGGCGGAACAGGATCTCGAATCAGCTTCCGAGAACGGTTACAACGCCGTGGCTGAAGCGTTCGCGGACATTACAAGTCTCATGACAGATCTGTCGGACTTTATTGGCACGGAACAGAGCGAAGAGGAGTACATTGGGTATTACAACTTGATGGCCAGTTCTTCATATTCCGACGATGTGCTGAGCGATTACGACACGGCGCAGGATTCTTACGATGATGCGTGGTCTGCGTTTCAAAACTCATGCCGAGACAGCAGTACGGACGACAAAGCGGAGGTTATTACGCTTACGCTTCAGGTCGCCGAAGATATTTCCAATGCGCTCAACAGTGCTCAGATTCTTTTGAATCGCATCGAAGATAATGGCTACGAGAATTCTGCTATCGCCGACCACATCGATGAAATGATGACGACTATTCCTGCGGATGTCGTTACCACGAACGGCATTATCAGCTCGCTACAATCTTCAGCGAATACCATCGAGGAAACGGACTTGAGCGCGCCAAACTCAATTGCCGATGCCGAAGATACCGTTGAAGAAGCAGAGATCAGTCTCGTGACCGCACAAGAAAACTACGAGGACGTTGCCGATGGCGCGGATGAAGACGAGATTGCCGAAGCCAAGGAAACGGTCGCCGAACGAGAACAGCAGCTTGCGGATCTCTCGGTCGATACCGACAGTCTTGATGTTCGCTCCCAAGAATTGAGTCTTGAAAGTGCACAGAACAAATATAACGATGCGCTCGAGGACTTGGCGGAATATACGGTTCGCGCTCCGATTAGCGGAACGTTGGCGAGCGTCAGTTTGCACGTTGGTGAAACGGAATCTTCGGGCAGCGCGCTCGCAATCGTTGTGGCCGACCAGTTCACGGCACAGATGACCCTGAACGAAGTTGATGTGGCGAAAGTCGCGATCGACGACCGCGCGACGCTCACGTTCGATGCGATCGAGGATCTGACCACGACCGGAAAGGTCATCCAAATCGATACTATCGGCACCGTATCCCAAGGCGTCGTAAGCTACAACGTACTCATTGCCCTTGATACCGAAGACGAACGAGTACTCTCCGGCATGAGCGCAAATATCTCTATCATCACCGACATTCGACAAAACGTCGTCGTGGTTTCGAGTAGCGCAGTGAAGTCATACGGTGATTCCTCTTACGTCGAAGTTCTTGATGGTGCAACGGAAACCGGCGGAACGCGGGGTGTCACATCAGACACTCTGCCACGACAGGTAACGGTTGAAGTTGGTCTTTCCAACGATACACAAAGTGAAATCGTCTCCGGCTTGAACGCTGGCGAGTATGTCGTCACGAGAACCGTAACGGATACCGCGACCTCAACCTCCGCTTCATCTGCCCCAAGTTTGTTGAATAGTGGTGGCGGCCCCTCGGGTGGATTCAGTGGCTCGTTCCCTCGCTAAATGTATGATTGAAGTAAGGAACGTCACTAAAACGTACGTAACTGGCGCAGGATCCTTTGATGCTCTCAAAGGGGTGAGCTTCACTATCCGCGACGGGGAGTTTGTGGCAATCATGGGACCGTCTGGCTCAGGCAAAAGTACGCTCATGCATATTTTGGGCGCACTGGATACGCCGACGAGCGGAACCTACGTTCTCGACTGCAAAGACGTGTCCACGTTGTCCGAAGATGAGCTGGCGGACATTCGCCGCGAGCATATCGGGTTCGTCTTTCAGGCGTTCAACCTCTTGCCACGCGCAAGCGCTCTGCGCAATGTGACGCTCCCTCTCGTTTACAAACAAATTCCTAAAGAAGAGCGTGAAAAGGTCGCCAAGGCAGCCTTGAAATCAGCAGGACTCGACGAGCAATACTTCCATCATCTCTCCAACCAGCTCTCAGGTGGCCAGATTCAGCGCGTAGCAATCGCTCGTGCGCTCGTCAACCAGCCGTCGCTTATTCTCGCCGACGAACCGACGGGAAACCTTGATACCCAAACCGGACAAATCGTCCTTGAAACGTTCCGCAAACTTAACCGCGAAGAGAAGCGCACCATCATCCTCATCACGCACGAGCCAGATGTGGCGCAGCACGCCGACAGGATCATCTTCATTCGGGACGGAAAGATTGAAAGCGACAAACTCGTATGATTATTTCTGACTTGCTCGAAGAAACATTTCTCGCGCTTTCCAGTAACAAGGTGCGCTCGGGTTTAACGACCCTCGGCATCATCATTGGCATTAGCTCGGTGATCGCCATGGTGTCCATCGGGCAAGGATCGCAGGCGTCCATCCAGGCGAGCATTCAATCAATCGGAGCAAACCTCATCCAAGTTCAGCCGGGATCACAACGCTCATTCGGAGGCGTTGCCACGCAGCGCGGTTCGGCGAAGTCGTTGACCGCGGAAGATGCGCAGGCAATCGCGGATGAAATCTCGGTAGCTCAAGCCGTCGCGCCGGAAGTCAGCTCCCGCTATCAGGTGGCGGCCAAAGGAACCAATACGAATACGTCCATTGTCGGTACGACATCCAGTTACACGGGAGTACGAAACGTGCAGGTGGCCGAAGGGAGTTTTATTACCGATCAACAGCAAGCAAGTGTTGCCAAGGTGGCGGTGCTTGGTCCTACGGTTAGTACAGATCTCTTCGGAGAAGGTGTTAGCCCCGTTGGACAAACGATTCGTATCAACGGGAGCCAGTTTACCGTCGTTGGAGTGACCGTCGCGAAAGGTGGCAGCTCGTTCTCAAGCCAAGATGACATGATCTTCATCCCGCTTTCAACGGCACAGCGATATTTCTCTGGCGACGAGTACGTGACGAGCATCTCCGTACAGGCAACGAGCGAAAAAACGGTTGATGAATTGGAAACGGAAATCACGAATCTTTTGCTTAGCCGACATCACCTTGATGCGGCGTCGGCAGACTTTAGCATCTTGAACCAAGCCGACATCATCGCGACTGCCTCAAGCGTCACGGAAACGTTTACGACCCTTCTTGCGGCCGTTGCTGGGATCTCTCTTGTTGTGGGAGGCATCGGCATCATGAACATGATGCTCACGAGCGTCACGGAACGCACGAAAGAAATCGGCTTGCGCAAGGCGATCGGCGCCAAGCGCAAAGAGATTGAACAGCAGTTTCTCGTTGAATCCGTCATGTTGACGCTCGCGGGAGGAATCATCGGTATTGCGCTTGGTCTTGGCATTTCCTACGTCGTTTCGGCGCTGGGGATTGTCAGCACGAGCGTCTCATGGTCGTCGGTTCTCCTTGCGTTCGGTGTCTCGGCCGCCATCGGTATCATCTTCGGATACTACCCGGCACGACGCGCCGCCGGGCTGAACCCGATCGTGGCCTTACGTTATGAATAATTATTTATCAATGTTTCTATGAAAAAGATTCTTCTCAGTGTCATCGCTACGGCCGTTATCGTGGGTGGAGGCGCGTTCTTTGGTGGCATGCAATATGCCAAATCGCAGACCCCAGACATGAGTGACCTTGCATCGCGTTTCGGTGATTTCGATCCAAGCCAGCGATCCGGGATGTCCGGCGGAATGGGCGGCTTTGCACGAAGCCAAGCCGGTGGCGGGTTCGTAAGTGGTGAGATCCTCTCAGTGGATGCTGAAAGCATGACGATCAAGCTTCCTGACGGTGGCTCCAAGCTGGTCTTCTTCTCGGATGTATCCAAGATCAACGAAATGACGGAAGGCTCCTCAGCGGATCTTACAACGGGGACGACGATCACGGTCACGGGAACTAGTAACGATGATGGAAGCGTGACGGCGAGTACGATTCAGATTCTTCCAGAAGGATCTTCGCTTGGCACTCCTCCCACAACTCCGACAGCGGAATAACTTGTTCTTCGCCTACATTTTGCCTAGGATGGGGATCGAACCGAAAAAATAAGGCAAATTTGCAGTTTCGGACGTTTGAGGAAAATTCGATGATTTTGCGTCCCGGGTGCTTCGGCTTTCTGGGTGGACTACCAAGGGTCGTTATTTGCTCAAGCTTTAAACATGGTTCGACGAACTTGTCTCGACCTAGAATTCAGCAATAGTTGAGGGGTTATTTTAGGGTGAGAGTTTCATATTTCACCATCTTATTGTTATTTCCTATCCACACGTTCTAAAATTTCAAATCCATCTTTTACGGCATCACAGAGATAATCCTCCAGCTGGCTGCAATCGCCTATCGTTTGAGCTTTCTGGAGATAGGTATAATACAATCGCTTTTGTTCCTGACGAATGACGGCCGGAGCGAAATTGGCCGTAAGAAGCATCGCGTTCATGAGTAAACGCCCGACTCGGCCATTACCATCGGAAAATGGGTGGATTTGTTCGAATCGCGCATGAACAGTGGCTATAACCCCGACGATGTCACTCGTTTTTTGAGACTTCGCGACTTCTTTCATGACATCCGGAATCAAATCAGGGATGCGAAGATAATTGGCCGTCGGTACATTAGCGCCAACAATACGAACAGCATGAAGACGGTACAAACCTGCGTCCGGTCGTACGCCGTTCATGAGAATCCCGTGGATTTTTAGAACAAAGTCCTCATCAAGCTTCTTTTTTTTTTGAACGTGCTCAAACAAGTAATTTAGGGCTGTCTGATGATTTTTCGCCTCAAGATGCTCGGTCAAGGTTTTGTCAGGCAATGCAGCATTATCAAACAAAATCGCAGCCGTATCTGGTTCGGTTAGTGTGCTCCCTTCGATTCGGTTCGTGTGGTAGGTGAGCTTGAGGATGAATTGGTCACGAATGTCCGGATGGTCCAAAATTTCTCCGATGATGCTCTTGTGTGCGGCCGACTTTTGGCGCAGTTCCTTCTTTTTTGCGAGGAGCTGTTCATCAGAAATTAACTTCTCGCCAGTCACTTCCAAAAATAAATCTTCAATGGCGGCGAGCATCTTTTGGCGCGGAACGGATTTGCCGGTCCACCAACTGTTGAATGCCGCAAAAGACACACCGAATCTTTCGGCGAGTTTGGTTTGGGTTACCCCCAACGAAATTTTTATGACCTCAAGTTTTTGACGGGTCGTCATATGAATTCAGTTACCCGACGATTTTATCAAACTTTATAAAGTTAGTCAAAATATACACAACTCTATAAAGTTTCATTTGAAATTGATAAGCAAAAGTAAAACCGACCAAATTGCTCTGGTCGGCCCCACTTGGCTCCAGTTCTTACGTACTTACCGAACTATTGAGTATCTATCCGATGGTCAAAATGAGCATGGAGAAGTTCCAAAGTTTCAGTTTTCAATTAGCTACTAAGGCCTAAACCTACTCGATAAGCATAGTTCGCTCGGCGATCCTCTGCTTGAAGACATCAAGCAAGCGTCTTTCAGAATCGTCACCCCTGACTTTGTGTTCCGGCTTGTCGGGGTGAACGAAGATGTCGATCATCTCTTCCGTATAGGTCTTTTTGAGATTCCAATAGGTTTTTTCGAGTTCATTGGTCTCCTCCGCGGTAAGTACAGAGAGAAGCTTTTGAACCAAAAGGACTTTTCTTTGCCCGTACGACTTTACGAGTTCCTGCGCACTCAACCATTCACGTGTGCGAAGAAACTCCAAAATGGCAGCCGTAAAGATACGCTCATCGTTTCTTCCCGCCTCTATGATGCTTTCATGTACCTCCTGATCGGTACCTTCGGGGAAAGTTAGACCGCTATATGGGGGAGCTCCGTCGTCAGGCAGAATCCCATGGATGCTCTCCGGATTTACCACGACGTTTCCTCTTCCATGTTTTTTCTCAAAAAGCTCGTTGACGTCCACCTTCGTAAGCGCCATATCGACTTCTTCTCGACCCTCTTCTCCTAAAACAGCCCTCAACTTTTCTTCTGAGTAACCATCTTTTACCAAGGTATAAACAAGACGGCTCGTACGACCATTGCCATCGGCAAATGGATGCACCTCCACAAGCATAGAGCCAAGGAGCATGCCGATGTCTTCCAGATCACGTCCTTCGACATTCATTGCTTGTGCCGCTTCCCATACTTTCGTCATGATTTCTATTTTATCCTCGTGACGAGGAAAAATATGTTTTCCAACTACTTCGTGTCCGGCGGCTGTCACTCCCACGCCGTCCATGTCCCAATCTTTCTGATCTCTTCCTCGCAAAACACCGTTGATACCCGCTATTAGCTGACAGTACTGTTCAGCAGATAAATCTTTCAGGAGCTCTCTACGCGACTGTTCATTTTTTGAGTCAAAAACTTCTCCAGCGGTTTTTCCTTGGAATCCTTCGACATTCTTTGCGTATTTCATCAGCCTCCGTAGCACTTCGCTGCGTTTATCTCGATTTTCAAGTGATGAACTCGCGTCTGGGCTATTTCGTCCTTCCATAATAATTTTATACTAAAGAAAAACTAGGCCATCCTTTACAGGAAACCAGATTCTATCAGAAAAAATATACATATTCTCAGCGTAGAGAGCCTTGATTTACCCTCCAAAGATATTTCCAACGCGATCTTTTGCATCAAGACTCAAGATGCGTTTTTCAAGATAATCCATTCGAAGATTCGGATAGATTTTCATAAAATTCCGAATATCCTCAATGTCGTGTTTACCAACATCCAGACCACGCTGTAGCAAAGCTTTAATCAGCAGAACGTCCTCGGGTGGATACAAGAATACTTTTTGTCCTGTGTATTCCATCTCAAGCCGCATTGATTCTGTATCCTTAGTCAACGCAAGATCGTAATTCTTGCCGCCAATCTTCAGGATGAGACTGCTCGTGAGCTGAATCGAGTGATCTCCGTCAACGTTGGAATTTCGAACCTCTTCCTGTTCTGAGCGGTATGGAAAGGATGTAATGCTGAAAAGCCGATCTGCTTCGTCGTGTCTATCGTTTGGAAGATAGATATCAACATCATCTGGTAAGCGTTCGTTACCAAAAAGAAACAAGCAACCGCTACCACCTATAGCGAAAGGAATATTTGCCTGGTTCAGGGCAGTAAGGGTCTTTTCTAAAAGTGGAAATCGATTGAAGAAAATTACCATTCGAGATGCGGATGAATTCATACAACGAGTTTTGCAAGTTTTTTCCTACCAAGAAGTATAGCCGCCACTACAGCAAAATTACATAAGAAAATATAGAACGGATATGCGAGAACTGGCATGTTGTAAGCGCCGACCGCCAGAAGCCCAAAGAACCCGCCCGTTCCAGAAAGTGCCCATGTAATCAACGTCTCGCTTTCCGGGTGCTCGTACGACTTAATGATGGTTAGCCACGCGCCCATGCCGTCAATTAAGACGGTTAAATACACAGCGAGGATGGCGTTGTCGGTTACATACCAGATCAGCAAGGTTAGTCCCGCCGCAACAAGAGTTGCTATGTCTCTTTTTAGCAGACCTCCGAATCCATAGCGAATGGATAAGAGAAAGACAATTATGACACCGATTCCTTGAATGCCCGGTAGCCAAAGTGAGTTGGTGGCACCCACGGCAAGCTGGGTAAAAAAGCCCATGGCGGTCAGCACGCTCCAAATCAACCACGAAGCTCGCTCCGGCTTCGCCTTGCCCTTGAAAATGGCAATGATGTAAGGAGGGTATGAAATTGCGCTGAAAACTCCCGCTAGGATTCCAAAAATAATAAGAGGATTCATAACTTTATTTCCTATCCAAAATATGGAATCTTCCACCACTCATACGGATCCACATAGCGAAGACCGCGCTCTAAAGACGAAATCTTCAAAAGCTCGTCATCCGACAAAATAAAATCAAACACCTCATTATTTTCCTTGATATGCTCGAGGGTCGTGCTTTTTGGGATCACAACGGTTTCTCGTTGAATACCCCAACGAAGTAATATTTGACTCGGAGTCTTTCCGTGAGCGGCTGCAATTTCATTAATTTTTTCATCCTCAAGGAGAGCCAGCTTGCCATTATTCATCTCTGCTTGAGAACCGAGCGGAGAATAAGCGGTCACGGCGATATTCTGTTGTTTGCAGAATTCAACTAACTTGGTCTGTTGATTGTATGGGTGAAGCTCGATCTGATTCATCGCCGGGATGATCTCGGCGTACGTCAGGAGATCAACAAGCATTGGTACGGTGAAGTTTGAGACACCAATCGCTTTGACGAGACCCATACCCACAAGCTTCTGCATCGCTTCCCATGTTTCACGAATGGAAACTTTTGCCGTTATCAGCACGCCATTGGCATCGAGCGGCTCGATACCCATGCCATGAGGCGAAGCGACGCCAAAATGCATGAGATACAAATCAAGATAATTGAGTTGCAAATCGACTAACGTCTGCTTGCACGCATTCACAACATCCTCTTTCGCGTGATCGTAATTCCAAAGCTTGCTCGTCACGAAGATTTCCTCTCTTGTTCGCTGACCTGTACTGAATACTTCATGAAAAACCTGTCCGACTTCTTTTTCGTTCTCGTAAACATGGGCGCAATCGATATGTGAATACCCGAAGTCTAATAAAGCTTGTTTTACAGCCAAGCCAACTTTATCTTTCGGAGCATTCCAAGTGCCTAATCCCAAAATGGGCATCTTGGCATCGGTGTTGAGAATGATGGATTTCATGATGCAAAATGTACCTTAAATTGCGTGATTAATCCACCGAGAACTGTGGTCGGGGATCGAACCGAAAAAATAGGGCGAATTTGCAGTTTCGGGCGTTTAAGAAAAATTCGACGACTTTGCGTCCCAGGCGGTTCGGTTTTTTGATGGTCTACCAAGGGTCGCCATTTGCTCAAGGATTAAACAAAAAATCGCCATTTTTCAATGACGACTTTTTGACAAGGCATGTGGGTCACCTCACACGCCTTCTCATGGCTCGGCGTACGGGTCTCGAACTCACTTTACGACAATGTTTGAGGGGTCTTTTAGAGGGGTCAAACTGGCACCCGGGTCTCATCGAAATGAGACAAATGAGACACGAGAATGGCCTGTGTCTCAAATCATGGATACGATGGTTTCAAGGGCTTTTCACAATAATCCTATGCGCACAAATGACGAACGGATTCAGTCGTTTAAGGAGCTTTGGAAGAAGGAGCGGGGAGAGGATTTGACCGACGCGCAGGCGTTGGAATACTCGGACACCCATCGGCCAAAATATGAGATTGCTCTAGCTCGCCTTTTCTTTAAGATCCTCTGGTGTGGTACTTTTTTGTGGCTCTTCCACCGGTTTTTGGTTCATCAGCCATATATCATATATTTCCCTTACAAAATCCATCGGGACACAAAAACTTAAACCCGAATTTTCCCGGGTCGAGCTTACCACTGTTGGAGGATTCGTCTGATGCGTAAAAAGCTGCTCGCTATATGTGAGATAACCACTAATAACCCCAAGTAAAAATGGCTGACCGACGGCTTTCGTATCGCTTAATGATGTGATGGTGGGCTTTAGAATCACTGGGCCGCCACTATTACCTGGGAAGATAGATGAATCGACGACGAATGCCTTTCGTTTCTTGATTATCTCCTGGTCTATCCTGGAAATAAGACCAGCCTTAACACACGGATAGTTTTGTACCTCACCCGCGAATCCCATTGGAAATCCAATCGCAAACACCTCGTCACCAACAGCGATACCAATTTCCTCAAATTTACCGCTGTATCCAAACATTTCCTCAGAAATGAAGGTGGGTTGCACGTTGTTTTGTTTAAGCGCGGCCGGGCTAATGCTAAGTAGTGCGAGATCGACTTCTGGATCGGGATGCGCCAACCATCGCGTATCACCATTCTCAAAATTCAGATCGATGTCAAAAATCATTCCTTTGCCGTCGTCTTTGTTGAATCGTAGCCACGCTTTTTTTCGTTTCTCAAATACATGTCTGTTTGTCACCAAAAAAGTTCTATAAAGCTTTTGCTTCGGATCATCACTATTTGTGATTAAGAAGCCGACGAGGAAACTTGTGGAGTCACACGCAAAACTTCCGTCGTCCTTCAGTGTGCCAACAGCAACAACCGATTTGATGTGATTTTTGTTTAAAAGTGCCATATTCAAAAATTGACTACGATTTTCGTCGGTTGTACGGGGCCTGATTCGTAGGTTTAAGGCTAACCCCGAGCTTCTGAGCCATGCCACGAACACCATCAGGTGTTCGACCAAGCTTCAAACCAATAACCCGCGTTGGTGTATTTTGCTTTGCTAGCTTCCCGAGTTGGTTCTGATCAGAGGAGCTCCATGGTTTTCCGGAATTTTTGTTAGACTTTGCCATACGATAAAGGTGTGAATAAGTTAGTGATTGACTTTCTACTTTTTTTCTATTATGGTGAGTGAACTTAACGCCGTCAAGACTATGCAAACCAAACGTCAAAAAGAAGTACTCGACTTCATAAGAAGTTCTTCTAAAAAGAAGGGATATTCGCCATCTCTCGAGGAGATCCAGAAACATTTTAAATTTGCTTCTGTTTCGACAGCCCATTTTCATGTTTCAAAGTTAAAAAATGGCGGTCATCTTGAGAAGGTCGAAAATAGAGCCCGAGCTCTTACCTTGCCGGATAACGACTCTCTGGTCCAAGTACAATTACTCGGAACGATCGCCGCTGGAAAGCCAATCGAGGCGATTGCAGAGAATGAAACAATAGCAGTTCCACGATCAAAGCTGCCAAGGTCCGGAGACACCTACGCTCTTCGAGTCTCTGGCAATAGCATGATTGACGAAAATATAAATGACGGCGATGTTGTAATTATTCGAAATCAACAAGTAGCAGAGAACGGTCAAAAAATCGTCGCGTTGATTGATGGATCAGAAACTACATTAAAACAATATTACAAAGAAAAGAATCGGGTCAGACTTCAGCCAGCCAATCCAGATTTAAAGCCAATTTTTATTCAACCATCCCGTCTCACAATTCAAGGAACTGTTGTAGATGTGATTAAAAGTTTTACCAGTGAAGTACCAAAAACACTTTTTCAAGAATCGCTACTGGATAACCAAAAAACCAACCAACTACGTCGCGATTACCCGTCCGAAAAGATCGGCTTGTCTCGATTATTCCATGCGGATTGCTTTGAATGGATGGATAATGCCGCTCCACATAGCATTCACGCAATAGTTACAGATCCGCCTTACGGTGTTGTAGAGTTTGATACGGATCAGCTCAAGAAAATGAAAAACGGAAGCGGGGGTGTTTGGAGAGTTCCGCCTTCCTTTGATGGCCATACCCGATCACCGTTACCTAGATTTACAGCACTTAACGAAAAAGAACGCTCTAGAATTTACAATTTTTTCAGAAAACTTGCTGAGAAGTCCGGCAGAATTCTTCAACCGGGAGGGCATGTGTTCATTGCGAACAATGCTTTCATTGCACCTCTTGTTTATAGAGCTCTGGAAGACGGCGGTCTTGAGTTTAGGGGGCAGACAATGCGATTAGTACGAACTTTGCGCGGTGGGGACAGACCAAAAAATGCTGAGGAAGAATTCACGAACGTTTGTTCCTTACCAAGGGGATGCTATGAACCGTGGGGTATCTTTCGTAGTAAGCTCCCCGCTGGCATGCGCGTCCAAGATTCTTTGCGAAAATTTGGAACAGGAGGACTTCGCCGCCTTCCCAATGGCAATCCGTTCGAGGATTTAATTCCTAGCGAACGCACTTCTCAACATGAACGAAAACTCGCAGGGCACCCAAGTCTAAAACCGCAATCGTTTTTGCGAAAAATCGTTTATGCCTCTTTGCCTTTGGGTAAGGGAATCATACTAGATCCATTCATGGGATCTGGATCGACGCTCGCTGCGGCAAACGCGTGTGGACTTGAATCAATTGGAATTGAAGTGAACTCAGAGTATTTTGATCTGGCAAAAAAGGCCGTGCCGAAGTTGTCGTTACTCAACGACACTTGAAGATGAGTCATCTCGATAAATCCAATTCCTTTTCATCTTTTCATACCCACTCCTGTTCACACTCGCGGTGATAGTTCGCCTACTCGTCGCTGAGCGACCAGAAAAAGTCCAGTCCTCGACTTTAAGTTGCGCTCCAAGTACTTCTTTGAATTTGAATGGAATGGGAGGACTGCCTGCTGCTGAATCGCGTGGTGTATTGCTTTCAAAAATGAAAACCAGTAACCAACAAGCCTCTGGGTTGTGACCTTGCCACCCACTGACGTGTCTTGAAGCCTTTATCTCGATTCCGTCCTCACCATGCAAAATTGAATTTTTCGGGTAGCGATTCGTTGGGATCAAATCTGGATGACCATTATGATATTCGTTCCGTAATATTGTCTGACAGTACTTTGGAATGCTAGCACCCATGAATTCACCTACTATACTGCTGAAATTAGCCATCATCACAAAAGATTCGAGTCTCTCGATATTTTTCGAATGAAGCTTTAGGTTTATATGGCTCAAAAAATCCAAATAGTCCTGCATTGCTTTTCGTACGGCATCGGTCGTACATCCGAAAGGAATGTTTGCTTTTGGATTAAATCCTTTTTCGTTTAGTGGAGTCGGCTTGCAGGCTCTCTTTTCTAATCTTTTCAATTCTGTTTTTGATAGCATATCGTAGAAAATAGTAACACGAACTAGAATTATTAGATATTTATTTGCCTCCTCCGCGACTCCTGTTGTGCAAGATGCACAGTTGAACCAAAGAACTAACCAGCATTTCGGACATAGGAATTGTATGCGGCTAATATAGACCCGTTACGAGCCTCTACGGCATCGACGGCCATTAATTTGTGTTCTGGGAGTTTTGGAATTCTTGGCAAGCCACCAAGGGTCGCTATTTGCTCAAGGATTAAACAAAAAATCGCCATTTTTTAATGACGACTTTTTGACAAGGCATGTGGGTCACCTCACACGCCTTCTCATGGCTCCGGGGATGGGATTCGAACCCATGACCAATGGATTACACGTGGTCTCTCGGTTTCCCGAAAGCGTGGACTATATCTTCATCCTTCTCAAACGAGCATGGATGCAGGGCGCTTCCCGCCCCAGCGTTTGCCGGAGAGGTACTCCTCGAAAGGATAGTCTCTGAACCTTCTCGACCCGATGATCGAGCTTGGCTGCTGATTACCGTGTCGTTACCGACGACGGCTTCCAGTCACCGCCTGTTGCGGGATCCCACTTTTTACGCGGGACAATTCACCCTGTTTCATTCCGACGTCTCCGCCGGAAGCTGCGTAATGCCCGCGTGCGCTTCGCGATGACAATTCGCGCAAATCAGTATGCAATTCTGACCCCTGCCACCAAGATACTCGATGGCCGGCGTCCGAACGTTCTTCCGACGCTTACTGACTGCGCGCTTTATCGTTTCTGCACGTTGGGCGTAGGTTCGCTTGTCGGCCATATTTTTCAATAAAGTCGACAAACGCGTGCCACAGTCCACTGCTCTACCGCTGAGCTACCCCGGAATGGTTCCGGCGTGGAGAGTATAGCAAGGACGATTCCGCGACGCAAGGGATAAAGGTTGGCTTAATTTTGTTGGTCTCTGGTGAGAAAAAGGCGGGCGAGGCGAATTTCGTCGTAGGAGAAATCATTACCGAGGATTTCCTTGACCGGTGTAAGAAACGACGTGTTGGCGGCGCGAAAGGCGTCCCCAATGGCAGTTAGACGAGCGGTGGACGGACGGAGCGACTCGATGTCGAGGTCCTCCCCTGCGCCAAGGATCGCCGTCACATGCTGGATAATCGTCCCGGCGGAGAGCTTGCGCTCGACCATGATCTGCTCAAGCGACAGGCCCTGCCGCACAAGCTCGCCGGTTTGGCTGATCGTGGATGATCGCCTGGGCGCAGAGGCGACCATCGGTCGGACGGGCTGCCTTGGGTTCGGTCGCTCGGCCAGGCCGCGTTCCGTCGCGTAACCGCGAATCACCGCGAGAAACAGCTCGCCGAACGCGTCGAGTTTGCGCGCACCCACGCCGAAGATCGTCGCGAGGCGTTCCCTGCTCTGCGGAAAATAAAACGCCATCTCTTGCAGCGTGCGGTCGCCAAAGATGATGAACGGCGGCACATTGTGTTCATCGGCGATTGCCTTGCGCTCGCGACGGAGCTGGTCGAACAGGTCCTGGTCGAAGGCGAGACCGCCCGCGGTTGCGTTACGCGACGGCTTCGCAAAGGCGCGCACGGGCTCCGACGCAGAAATCGGCAGGAGAATGCGCTCTCCATCCTCGAACGCCTGGCGACCGTACTGGCTCACGCAAAGCGTTGGATAATCGCCGTCGTTCTTTTGGAGATATCCCTGTTTTTGCATGAGCCGGATAACCTCGCGCAGCAGGTCAACGGACACGTCGCGCGCGGTGCCGTGGACCGTGAGCGTATCATGGCGATTCTGCACGATGCGTTCCTTGCGCGATCCGCGCAGCACGTCGCACACGTGCGCGGCGCCGAATCGCTCGCCCGTGCGCATGACCGCCTCGAACACCTTGTGCGCGAGCTCGGTGACGTCGCGCGACTCCTTCGGCTGCGCGACGCAGTTGTCGCACGACCCGCACCGCTCGTCGTCCCACGGCTCGCCGAAATACTCGAGCAGAAACTTGCGCCGACACTGGTCGGTTTCGCCATAGGCGATCACCTGCGCGAGCTTGGCCCGCGCAAGCTCGCGCTCGGCCTCTTCGGCAATCTGACCGATAAAAAAGTCCTGCTTGCGCTTGTCGCCGAACGAGTAGAACAGCACGCACTCGCTCGGCAGCCCGTCGCGTCCCGCGCGACCGGTTTCCTGGTAATAGCCCTCGATCGACTTTGGTAAATCCATGTGCGCGACGAGCCGGACGTCGGGCTTGTCAATTCCCATGCCAAACGCGATCGTGGCCACGATGATGGATACCTCGTCGCGAATGAACTCGTCCTGCGTCCGCGCGCGCGTCTCGCGATCGAGCCCCGCGTGGTATGCCGCGGCGCGAAAGCCGGCCGCGCACAGGCTCTCGGCGAGCGACTCGGTGTCTTTGCGCGAGAAACAGTAGATGATCACCGGCTTTTCCCGATACGTTTCCAACAGTTGCGCAAGCTGCGCGAACGCATTTTGCTTCTGGCGCAAAACGTAGTTCAGGTTTGGACGGTTGAAACTCGACACGAAAACCGGCGCGGACGGCATGCCAAGCTGCGCCACGATGTCCTCCCGCACCTTCGGCGTGGCCGTGGCCGTGAGCGCCATGACCGGCACGTCCGGAAACGCGCGGCGCAAATCCTTCAGGTTGCGATAATCGGGCCGGAAGTCGTGTCCCCACTCGGAAATACAATGCGCCTCGTCAACGGCAATGAGCGACACGCGCAACTGGCGCAAAAAATCCTGGAACCCATAGGACGCGAGGCGCTCCGGAGCCACATACAATATTTTCAATTCCCCGGACAGCGCGCGAAACCGCACGGAATCCATTTCGTCGTCCGTGAGCGAGCTATTCAAAAATGCGGCGGCAATGCCGTTTGCCACGAGCGCGTCCACCTGGTCCTTCATGAGCGCGATGAGCGGCGAAATCACGAGAGTCACCCCGTCAAACAGGAGCGCGGGTAGCTGATAGCAGAGTGACTTCCCTCCCCCGGTCGGCATCAGCACGAGCGCGTCTTCTCCACGAAGCGCCGCATTCATGATCTCCTCTTGAAGTGGCCGGAACGCGTCGTAGCCAAAATGGGTCTTGAGAATTTCACGCATAAAAACACTTGATTCTGTCTCATTTTCTTGATAGTGTCAATTCGCACTCCATCCAAATCCATTATGAAAACTATTCTGTGCTTTTCCGGACCGTCGTGCTCGGGAAAATCCTCAGTCGCAACGACATGCCGCGATCGCAACCGAATGATCATCGACCATATCATGAACCGTTTGTGAAAACGCGCCTCAACAAGCATCTCGCGGACCGCGGACTGTGTTCGCGTCGCAAGGCCGACGCGCTTATTGCGGACGGCATGGTTTTGGTCAATGGAAAGGTCGCGGAGCTTGGCATGACGGTAGATGAATCCGACGACGTGCGAGTGAGGGGAAACGAGGTCATGACCGCAAAGCCGAAACCCGTGTATTACGCGTTTCACAAGCCGGTCGGCATTATCACGAGCGTGGATCCGAAGGCACGGGATTCGATTCTGACCTTTTTGAAACTACCGGGCCGCGCATTCCCCATCGGCCGCCTGGACGTGGCGTCGTCGGGGCTGCTGCTTCTGACCAACGACGGGCGGCTCTCCGAGCGCATCACGCACCCTCGCTACCACCACGAGAAGGAATACGTCGTATCCGTGTTGCGTCCCATCGACGATGTGGCGCTAGAGAAGATGGCGAGCGGCATGATGATTCTTGGTTCCATGACCAAGCCCGCCCGCGTGACTCGCGTGGACGAAAAAACGTTCCGTATAGTCCTTACGGAGGGGCGCAACCGACAGATCCGCCGCATGTGCGAGGCGCTGGGACACGCGGTCAACACGCTCAGGCGCATTCGCGTCATGAACGTCGAGCTCGGCGACCTGCCCGTGGGCGCGTGCCGCGAACTCACAAAGGAAGAAACGAAAATCCTGCTCGCGTCCATTGAGACAACGCCGCTTGCGAAAAGCCCGCATCCAAACGCATCGATCAATCCGGTCGTCTGAGGTATCATTGCCAGGAACGTAACGCATGTCCTATGGAAATTCCAAACCTCGAAGAAAAGGCATACACCTGGTGGCACGCATCGCCATGCGACGCGCCCATGCAGGAGGCGATGCGCGCCACATTTAAATTTCATACGCTCGACTACGAGGACATTGCGGAGGCGACGGACTTTCCGAAGCTCGACGAATACAAGTACTACGCGATGGCGATCATTATCGTCCCAAGATACGACCGCGTGCGACGCGAGCTTCGCAACAGGCACTTCGCGATGTTTCTGGAAAACACCTACTTTGTCACGGCCGCGGCCGAGCCGATCGAGGCGCTCGACCGATATTTTCAACTCGTCAGGCAGTCGCCGCGCATGCGGCGTGAAACGACAAAGTCCGGCCAGCCCGTCAGCCTGCTCACCTACCACGTGCTTGACGCGGTGTTCGAGGAATACGGCCGCATCATCGCGGAACTCATGCGAGAAACACACCTGCTCGAGGAAGAGGTCGCGGAACACAACGCCCGCGAAACCACCATCCGCCTCGGCGCGCTTCGCCGCAACGTGCTCCACCTCCTGCACTCGCTCGAGCCGCAGCGCCGCGTGATCCGAAAACTCGGCGACATGAAGCGCGACTTCCTTCCCGAGGAGCACCGCGTGTACTTCGAGGATCTTGAGGACAAGCTCGACGGCTATCGCGTGAACGTTGCCAATCTCCACGCGACCGTGGACACCCTGTTCGAGGTGAACGAAACCGTGCTGGCGCATCGCACCAACGACCGTCTCGGCACGCTCACGGTCATTTCGGTTTCGCTCATGCCGCCAACGCTCATCGCGAGTTTTTACGGAATGAACGTGCAGGGGCTTCCCTTCGCAAACCATCTTTGGATCCCATTCGCGATTATCGTCGCATCGCTCGTGGTCTCGCTCATCGGCACCCTAGTCACCGGCCGCGGACTGAGGAGATAAAAAAATTGGCCGAAATTGGCCAATGAAGTCAGCGCATGGAACGAATCGACGTGTTCCAGTGCATGAAGTACAGCGCCTCCGCAAGCTCGTCCGTCCAAGGGACGACCACGATTCTCCCGGACTCCAGGAAGCCTGCGAGCCACGGGCGCGGCGGGATGGTATCGGTGACGTACACGCGGCTCACCGGGCAATCGGACACGGAAAATCGTTCCGCGAAGCCCTTCCCGAACACGCCGTGCGTGACGACCGTCCGCACTTCGAGGGCGCGGTACTCGCCGATGATGCCGGCGGCGGCGGTGACGTTGGTCCCTCCGGTGGCGATCTCGTCGTCGACGCAGAGCGCGATCGCGCCAGGCAGCTGGTCGACGTCGCCGAACAGCCGGCGCAGCTCCGCATGGGTGCTCGACTTGCGACGCTTGATGCCACACACCACGGGCAGGTGCATGCGAAGATCGGCCTCGAGCCGGTCGATCGCCTCCCCCGTGCGCTTTGCAGACCCGTCGTCCGGAAACACCAGCACGGGTCTCTGCCCCGCGTTCAACACGTCGCGGATGGCGCGGTCGAGCACGACGCGCACCATCGACAGCTCGGTGATGCTCCCGGAGCGACCCGCGCCAACGGTCTGCGCCGCGTGCATGTCCACCGAAACGATGCGCGACAGCCTGTCGTTCGCGGCCGCCTGCATCATCGCCACCACGTAGGACACCATGGCGAACCCCTTTTCGCCCTCATCCTTGTCCGTGCGACCGAGGGGGAAGTAGCCGGTGACCACCGTGATGCGCCCCGCGTGCCTGCCCTGCAGGTGGTTCAGGACCCAGAAGAGCTCGCTCTGCATCTGGTGGGTTCCCGGGCCGCTCGTGATGATCACGCAGTCGTGCCCGCCGATGTGCCGCTTCCCGAGATACATGTATGGTTCGCCGCTCGGATGCTCCCCGACCTCCGGGATCGCCAGATCCACGGGGGTATACTGCTTGTTCGCGGAACGGCGGCTCAGTTCGTCCACGCGCCGCGCCGCGCGTCGTGCCTGTTCCTCGAACCCGGGCATTGCGACGAGGGTAAGGCCCCCGTTCGGATTGAACGGCACGACGGGCTTGTCTGCTGATTCCATAAGCACCTCCGCGCGCACTGAACCAAATTTGTTCCGTCCTGTCAATGGCTCTGCTATACTCGAAACATGTACATTCGCCTCTCGTTATTCGACAGATTCAAGGCTTCTGCCTGGGCCGTGCTCGCCCCGGTGTTTCCTTATGTCCGCGACGCATTGCTGAGGCTCGGCATCATCCGACATAATATTCGCCAAAATTTCCTCATTGGATACCTTGCGCCTGGCCGGTCGGTCCAAGGACTCATCGAACACCTAAAGACGCATCACGGGTTTTGTGACCATCGCATCGCCTGGGTCGACAGCGACGAAATCATCGGGCTACGAAAGCTGGCCAACTTCCACTTTCAGTATCATTTGCGCGTTTTCATGGACCGGGAAATCCGCGTCCATTTTGAATACACTCCGGAAAGCCGCCCGTTCGACCATTTAGCCGAGGCGTGCTTCGAGGACCGTCGCGAAGAGTTCCTCCGGTTTCTCGAGGACTGGATCGTCGTCGCGTTTGGAAAGGAAAAAGACCCGCAAAGCTCCTGACTATCGAGCTGTCCGAGTCTTTTATTTGTGTGTTTTCCCAACGTTCTCTCCTGCCAGGCGTCCGGTGGCCCAGGAAGCCTGGAGATTAAATCCACCCGTAAATCCGTCCACGTTCAGAATTTCCCCGGCGAAAAATAAACCTGGGCACACCTTCGACTCCATAGTCCCGGGGTCGATCTCAGACAACTCCACGCCACCGGCCGTGACGAATTCATCCCCCGACCCGCGTTGCACCACATGCAATGGAATTCCTTTTAGCCACTCGACGGCGCGCGCAATATCTTTTTTGGCCACCTGGTTCGCGCGCTTCGTTTCCGAAATGCCAAGCTCGCGAATTATCACTTCGGACAAGGATTTTGGAACGGTCATTCCGAGTACGTTGACGAACTGCTTGTTTGGCATTTCCGCGGCGTATTGTTCGATCTCGGCCCGCATCGCATCGAACGTCCGCTCGGGAAACAGGTCGATGCGAATTTCGAGCGGATGCCTGGCATCGTACGTTTCAAAGGCAACAATCGAAGACAGGGCGAACACGGCCGGTCCGCTCACCCCCTTGTGCGTGAACAGAAACGGGCCCGTGAACGAAAAGCGCCTGTCACGCGGCGAGGAGACGGTCGCGTTCTGAAACGACAGCCCGGAAAGCTCCCCGGGCCAGGTCTCGCTCGTATAAAACGCGTTGAGCGACGGAGCAAGCGGGGTAATGGTGTGGCCGAGCGCGGCGGCGAACGCATAGCCGTCGCCCGTGGATCCGGTTTGACGGTATGCTTGTCCGCCCGTCGTAAGGACAAGCGCATCGGCTCGCAATGGCTCGTCTGTTCCCCTTAGCGTCAAGACGAACTCATCCTTTTGTTTTTCTACCTGAATACAAGATGTGTTCAACAAAAGATGAGCACGTGGATTTTGGAAAAAAGTTTCAAACGCCCGGACAATATCATGCCCATCGTCCGACCGCGGAAACACGCGCTGATCCGCCTGCGTCTTTAATGGCACTCCGTGTTCTTCAAACCAGGCATACACGGCTTCCGGCGAGAATCGATGCATGGCGCGCGTTAAAAATTTGCCGCCGCGCGGATATTTGGTGAGAAGCGTCCGAACGTCGCGAATGCCGGTCGTAACGTTGCATCGGCCTCCGCCGGAAATGATAACCTTTTTCCCAAGCCCATCGTTGCGCTCGATCAAAAACACTTCGGCGTCCGGATAAGCTTCGAGCGCGGTTGCGGCACACATGAGCCCGGCAGCCCCTCCGCCAATGATCGCGATACGCATAATTATCGAACCCCTAGAATTTCATACGTGACCTCTCCGAAGGCCGTGGCGACCGTTGCCCCTTCTCCTTTCTTCTTTCCCATGAGCGCGGCGCCGATGGGAGACAAATACGAGATGCGTCCGCGCAATGGATTCGTCTCCTGCGCGCCAACGACTTCAAACGTCTGTTCACGCCCTCCCGCGCGAACAGTCACGCTTGTTCCGATCCGAACACGTCCATCCTCACCCACTCCGGATTCAATCGGAATCGCGTTCGCCACGCGAAGCTTGAGCGAATCAATGCGGTTGTTGATGCGCCGAAGTTGCAATTTCGCATATGAATACGCGGCATTTTCCGACAAATCCCCCATGGCCGCCGTACGACGCAATTCCTCGGCCGCGGGCGGGCGCTCCTTTTTTTCAAGTCGCAGGATTTCATCACGCATGCGCTGAATGGCCGCGGGCGTTAAAAACGCATCGTGTGTCTTTTTCGTCTGAGCCAATTGTTCGCCACGGCGTTTTGGAACGCGCATACCGCTTTGGCTTATGCCAGGATTATTTTTTCTTCGACCGCGAGCCACTCCTTTTCAAGACTGGAAAGTTCGTCATTGAGCTCCGCAAGCCGCATGGCCTTGTCCGGCGCATAATCGGTCGGATTCTCAAAAAAGAAGGCGAGCAACATGCTTTTTTCCTTGTCGACGGCCGCCATCCTCGCCTCGAACCGTTCCTGTGATCGTCGAAGCTGTCGAAGAACGGCCGTGCGCTCCTTGCGCTCCTTATTCGCCTCAATGCGTTCGTCCGCCACGTCGGCCGATGCGTGCGAAACCTCCTCCGAGTACGCCGTGAGGTCGGACACGTATTCCTCATAGGTCCCCGTATAGTGCCGGATGGAACCGGACCGAATCTCATACAAACGATCCACGAGCGCGTTCATGAACGTACGAGCGTGAGACACCACGACGACCGTTCCCGGATACTGCTTCAAGGCTCCGGCGAGCACCTCGACCGTTTCGACGTCCAGATGGTTCGTTGGCTCGTCGAGGATGAGCACATTATGTGCTCGGAGGATGAGACGGGCCAAACGGACGCGAGCACGCTCGCCGCCGGATAACACGCGGCAGGGCTTTTCAAGGTCGTCGTTTCGAAAAAGAAACGCGCCGGCCGCGGCGAGCACTTGCTCGGCGGATGCGTCCGACGGCGCGGCAGCCGTGAGCGCTTGCAGCACGGTCATGTCCGGAGACAGGGTGTCCTCCGACAATTGGGAGAAGTAGCCGATATCCGCATGATGCCACCATTTGTACGTTCCGTCGATGGCGGGAAGTATCCCCGCGAGCGTCTTCAGGAGCGTTGACTTCCCTCTCCCGTTTTCTCCGACCACTCCCACCTTTGCCCCGCGCGGAATATCGAGCGAAATATCTCGCACCACGGCCATGCCGCCATACCCTACGGAAAGTCCGTCGCATACTACGGCCGGACCCGATGTGATTCTCGGACACGGGATGCGAAACGCTGCGGTTGGAAGATCCGTTCCAGTTTGCCGCAGCTGCGTGCGGAGCTTGGCAATATGTTTCATCTTGCTTTGCGCGCGAGTTGCCAGGCTTGCTTTCGCGCGAAAGCGATCAACAAACGCCTGCGCGTCCGCCATTTCACGCCTGAGTCTCTTGTTCGTCCGCCGCACGAACTCGGCCTGTTCTTCCTTCCAATCCAGATATGTCTCCAAGTCGCCTGGAAACTCGGAAAGCATGGCGCGCTCAATTTCCCAGGTAGACGCGCAGATGTTTTGCATGGCCTCCCGATCATGCGAGGTCATTACGAACGCGCCCGGATAATCCTTCAGGAATTCCTCGAGTAGGAGCAACGTCGGAAGGTCAAGATAGTTCATGGGTTCGTCGAGCAACAGCAGCGTCGGACGATCGAGCAGCATGCGGACGATTTTCACGCGCATCTGATAGCCGCCCGACAGCGACGCCGGCGCCTTTTGAAGCTCCGCGGGACAAAGTCCGAACCGCGCGGCGAGTTTCGCGCATTCCCACTCAGGCCGACCGCTGCCGTCCGCCAAAAACGCGATCGTCGTGCCGGTTTCCGGAAGCAAATCGTGCTGTCGCAGCACGCCAAGCCGCGCCCAAGGCATCTGGCGCACGTCCCCGCCGTCGCATTCTTCGTCACCTGCCAGAATTCTGAGAAGGGTTGTCTTTCCGGAACCGTTTCTTCCAATTAATCCTATGTGAGCCCCCTCGGAAATGACAAACGAGACCTTGTCAAGGACTTTCTGCCTCCCATAGATTTTCACGAGGCCCGTAGCCTCAAGAAGCGGTCGCATGTGGCAGCATTTTAGCACAGACCCATAAAATCTTGACATTTCTGAAGAAATGAGGTAGTATTCTTTGTGATTTGACCCTGCTGACAGGGCCAACGGACTCGAACCTCGTGTGTCAACGATTAAGGTGACCCGAAGGAATCGGGTCACCTTATTTCGTATGACCAACACCCAAAACCCCCAAAATGGTGGGTTCTACGGGCTTGGAATCGCGCCGAGCTTGCTCGACGTCCTTGCCCGACTTAAGTATGTCACGCCGACTCCGATTCAGGAGAAAGCCATCCCGATCGCCGTCCAAGGACAGGACGTCATCGGCATCGCGCAAACGGGAACGGGCAAAACCCTTGCTTTCTCCATCCCCATGCTCATGCGGCTCGCGGCCACCAAGGGCCGCGGCCTCGTTTTGCTTCCCACGCGCGAATTGGCGCTGCAGGTCGATGAGACACTGCAGAAAATCGGCAAACAGGCAGGACTTCGCACCGCCGTGCTTATTGGTGGGGCTTCCATTGGAAACCAGATCTCGGCGATCAAAAAGAATCCGCACGTGATTGTCGCCACCCCCGGTCGTCTCAACGACCACTTGGACCAACGAAGCGTCGACCTTTCGAATGTCACGGTCCTCGTGCTCGACGAAGCGGACCGTATGCTCGACATGGGATTTGCCCCGCAAATCAACCGCGTGCTCAAGCATGTTCCGCCGAAGCGCCAGACTCTCCTGTTCAGCGCGACCATGCCGCCGGAAATTTCAAAGATTGCCGCGAACTACATGGCCATGCCGGTGCGCGTGGAAATCGCGCGCTCTGGAACCGCGGCCGAAGGGGTCGCGCAGGAATTGTTCGTGGTCGAAAAATCCGACAAAATCCGTTTGCTTGAAAAACTGCTCAACGAGTATCACGGCACGGTTCTCGTGTTCTCGCGCACCAAGCACGGAGCGACCAAAATCTCGCGTATGCTAAAAAAGATGGATTTCACGGCCGCGGAAATTCACTCGAATCGTTCGCTTAGCCAACGTCGCGAGGCGCTCGAAGGTTTTAAAAACGGCAAGTACCGCGTGTTGGTCGCCACTGACATTGCCGCGCGCGGCATTGACGTAACCGGCATCGAACTCGTGATAAACTTTGACCTTCCGGACCAGGCTGAAGATTATGTGCACCGCATCGGTCGCACGGGCCGCGCCGGAATGGCCGGCAAGGCCATTTCGTTCGCCACGCCGGACCAGGGCAAAGACGTGCGTGAAATTGAAAAGCTCGTTCGCATCCAGCTAAACATCACAAAAACTCCAGATCTCCCGCCCGCGCGCAAACTCGACATGTCCGACGCAGGCGACCGTGACAGTCGCTCATTCTCTCGCCGTCCGCATGGCGGACACGGGGGCGGCGCGCCACGTCCTACCCATGGCGCTTCGTCGTCTTCGAGGCCGCGGAGTACCTCGGTGATCGGCGCGAGTGCCCCGCGCCCCTCCTATGATTCAGAATACCGTCGCGACAAGGGCGCAAAGGCTGAAGGAGTGCCATCACGAAGGCCACAGGGCGGATCCAAACCCGGCGGACGCAGCGGCGGGAGCCGCAGGCCGAAGATGGCTCCGCGCAAATTCTTCGGAGGCATGGGCGTTTAAACAAATCGAAGAAATGGACCCGCGACAGCGGGTCTTTTGGTATCATGTAAACCGTATCCGGACCGCATCTATCGCGGACGCATAAGGGGTCTATACGGCTTTCTCGCCAACGTTGATTTCAAACGTATCCTTCTGGCTGATCTGATAATGCTTTGCCGCGGAGCTTCCCTGTACGACGAGCTCAATGAATCGCCTGTCGCCGTATCCCGATGACCCGGCGATGAGCCCGGTGTAGTAATCCGGCACAGAGCGAAGTTGCGCATAACAAGTGGCCTCTATCGCCAACTTGTTAAGCACGATCTCACGCTTTGCCCCTTCCTCGAACTGGATATCGCTCTGGAGCAGCGTGGTCTTGCAGTTGCCAAAGGAATCAATCCACCATACGCCCAGGCCCGCGTCCGGAACTTCTGAAAATGGCAGAACCTCGCACGGGACGCGCTTGTGCTCCCATACGATGCGCGCGAGACGCGGAAGATAATCAAAGCTACGAAACTGGCTGGTAGCCGCGCGTTCAATCGTCGGGGCATCATATCCGCCAAATGCCATCACCTCGCGGATATCCGTTACGTTCACTCGGTCCGCAAGATCGAACTTTTTCAAAAGCGACAACGTTTCGCCGTCAATGGTGCACACGATCAGTACCTTCTTGAACCAAAGGTACCCAAACGGCGTTCCATTCGGCCACTTTTCCTTTGCCCGGCCATGGCGTGGTGCCACGTTTACGGCAACCACTCCCTCGGCATCGCCCGCGGCGTCAAGCATGTCGATGAGATTTCCCGCCGCCTCGATGTCCGAAGTCACGCCCACGAACGACACGTGCGTTCCAGGAAACAGTTCGGCGTAACGAGTTTCCTGGCGTGACTGCGCGTTGGCGTCGCGACAATCGGTAATGACAGTGATAAACATAACCCGCGCAGCATACCTAGAAATAGAAAAACCGTCAATAAATCAAAGGATCCGTGTTCGTGCTACAGTATTATCCTATGGCCAAGCCCAAAACCCTCTTTGACTCTCCGGAGACCGAAAACCGAAGCGCACCCCTTGCGGAGCGAATGCGGCCAAAAACGCTTGAGGAATATGAGGGACAGCGGAAAATCATCGGCGAAGGAACCATTTTGCGGGAAGCGCTTGTTCGCGACGAAATCCCGTCAATGGTCTTTTGGGGACCGCCCGGAAGCGGAAAAACAACGCTTGCCAAAATCATTGCCGAACAAACAAAGGCAAACTTCGTCCCGTTCAGCGCGGTTTCCGGAACGGTGAAGGACATCCGTGAGGTCATCGCGGGGGCGGCAGACCGTCAAAAGCTGTACGGAGAAAAAACGATTTTGTTCGTCGATGAAATACATCGTTTCAACAAGGCGCAGCAGGACGCGTTTCTTCCCGCGGTCGAACACGGAACCATCATCCTGATTGGCGCGACAACCGAAAATCCGTCATTCGAGGTGAACGCCGCCCTTCTTTCCCGCTGCCGCGTGTTCATCCTTGAAATGCTCGATGTTCCTGACATCGTCGCGATCTTAAGGCGCGCGCTATCAGACGCAAAACGCGGTCTTTCCATGACAGCCCCGCCTGCCGATGATGCCTTGGAATATCTCGCGATGATGTCAAACGGCGACGCGCGCGTGGCGTTGAACGCGCTCGAACTCGCGGCAAGCACCGGCCACGTCGACCGAACGCGCGTCGCGGACGCCCTTCAAAAAACGCATCTGCTCTATGATCGCGCGGGCGAGGAGCACTACAACGTGATCTCCGCGCTTCACAAGTCAATGCGCGGCTCGGACGCGGACGCCGCGCTCTATTGGCTCGGACGCATGCTCGAGGCCGGCGAGGACCCAATATACGTGGCACGACGACTCGTTCGCTTTGCCTCGGAGGACATTGGGCTCGCGGACCCAAACGCGCTTGTCCAGGCGGTCGCGGCGTTCCAGGCAAGCCACCAAATTGGCATGCCGGAATGTAACGTCATCCTAGCCCAATGCGTGGCATACCTTGCACAGGCGCCAAAATCGAACGCGCTCTACGTTGCCTATGGCCGCGTCCAGCGCGACATCCGCGACCTTCCGGCGGAACCAGTCCCAATCCACCTTCGCAATGCCCCCACCACGCTCATGAAAAACCTTGGGTTCGGCGATGGATACAAATATACTCCAGATTTTAAAAACCCAAAGGAGGCAGAACAATGTTATTTGCCAGAACGTCTTAAGGGGAAGAAATACCTTCGTCCCACGTAGTCCTGCCATCTCCTGCCAAATCGATTGGCTCGCCAAAATATGTCGGTTCCGCGCCGAATAATACGTTTACAACGGCCTTTACCCGGGCCAATGACTCCCGGGCGGAAAACCAGGCCTGCTTTGCGTATGGCTGTAGATCGGAAGAAACGCCCTGCGCATGCATGCCCACCGCATCAGCCAGATACAGCGCCCTGGAAAGATGATATTGCTGCGTGACGACGATCGCGTCCGTAACCCCGAACACGTGTCGGGCACGATACATCGAATCATACGTGTCAAATCCCGCGTGATCTAAAAATAGGTCCTCCGCGGCAACGCCAGCCGCGAGCAGATATCGGCGCATGGCGTTTACCTCGTCGTATCCGTCCTGTCCGTTATCGCCGGATACGAGAACCTTATCCGCAAGACCGGCCGTATACAAGTTTGCCGCAACGGTGAGACGATCGGCAAGAATGTCCGATGGCTGTCCATTCGCCAAAACGCTGGCGCCTAATACAATTACGACTGGCGCGTGCGCAATGTTGTCTGATGGATACGCGACAACGCCCGTTGCCATCGAAAGCACGATCCATTGGCATCCGCCCCAAAAAAAGGCAGGCACGACGATAGAACAGGCTGCAATTTGGATGAGACGTCGAATCATACGAACATAAAACGAAAACTCCACGTACGCACTGGATTTGGTCCTCTTGCAGTCGGGTATTCCCTTATCGGGACGCGTTTCCTGTTCGTGCTGCCAGTTTTCACCGGGAACCCGAGTCAGAATCGGCTTAACCGCGTGGCTCTCAGTTCTCTTCCTGGGAAGAGGAACATTACCAAGCCCAAGTACCAAATTTAGCCCAAATCAGTTCGTTCGTGGAGCACATCTATCATAACATACCGTTTGAAAAAATAAACATCGTGCCCACTTGTCGGTAGGCACGATGATTGAATTAACGGCTTGTTGCGAACTGAATGGATGGACTTGCGAATTCAAGCACGTGGCGCACCTCCGGTTTCTCCGTAAATGACACGATCTCAATGGGCACCGGCGCACGACCCGCCACTGATGATCGACGGGTCTGCTGGTCGATTTCCACGGTGAGCACGTTCACCACGAGAACCGCGATAACCGCCCCGCCGGCCACGATGGAGGTTGTCTGAAGAAAAAACCGCGTCCAAACAACATAAAATCGATTACGCTCAAATAATGTCGAGTTTAACAGCGCTCGACGTAGCGCATATCGGTGTTCTGGAACGTCTGGCGTCTCAGCGGGCTCCATCCGTTCCAAAAGCTGTTCGAGTTGTGAGAGCGTCAGTTCGTTCATACCTGTCGTTGGCCGTCGATTCGGTCATTAGGACCCGTAGTTTTTTAAGAGACCGATGAATGTGAGACTTAACCGTCCCTTCCTTCATTTTTACGGTGGCAGCTATTTCAGGCACGGTCATCTTGGAGAAAAACCGCATGCTGATGATATTCTGTTGCTTTTGGTTTAATTTCCTGAGATATTTTCGCAGTCGATACGTTTGTTGACGCATGTCTGCGTCATCCTCACTCGCAAGCATGACAACGTCAGGGCGATAATCTTCGTTTGCCACCAGCTCTGGCGCTTCATCGATGGCCACAGGAAGATAGCGTTTTCGACTTCTAAAATATGTGCCAAGTTGCGCGACCGCAATGGCGAACAACCAACTTTTGAACGGCTTGCCGCGCGGCTCATACCGGCGAATGTTCTTCAGCGCCTGAAAGAACGTTTCGCTGCATAGATCCTTTGCGACCTCAACGTTGTGCGTTCGCGAGAGTAAAAACCCGAAGACGGGTCGGTAGTAGCGATCGTACAACCGCCCGAACGCATCGGGTTTTGTTTTGGATTGTTCTATGAGCGTCACCTCCTCATTATCCATAGGATTTATACGTCCTAATGTTTCTTCCCTCGACCTTTGCGAAAGTATATACCTAAGATATCATTTCCGTTGCAAATTATCCCAAAATTAATAAGCATGATATGATTATTTTAAATATCAGCTTCGACCGATTGGTCATCATCTATCAAATATCCAGTTGCTGACTCACTTTTCTATGGATTTCTCATCAATCAACCCATACACTTCCGTCGGCATTGCGTTAGTTATTGGAGCTGTCATCTTACTTGCCAAGCAACGTAGGGGGGGTGGTTCATCTTTCCGCGGCATGGGGGGAGGACAATCGATTTTAAAGACATACACTCGCGATCTTACCCATGAGGCCGAGACGGACAACCTCGACCCAGTGATCGGCCGCGAGGAGGAAATCGAACGTGTCGTGCACATCCTTTCCAGGCGCCGAAAGAACAATCCCCTGTTGCTTGGCGAGCCAGGAGTGGGCAAGACGGCAATCGTCGAAGGACTGGCCAGGCGCATCCACAAAGGATACGTGCCAAAGTCCCTCGCGGGAAAAAGAGTCCTTTGCCTCGACCTAACCGGTATCATCTCAGGAACCAAATATCGAGGGGAATTCGAGCAACGGATGAAGAGCCTGACCTCTGAGATAGAGGCGATGGGAAGGAAGGTCATTCTCTTTATCGACGAGATACACATGATTGAGGAGGCATCCGGCGCGGAAGGATCAATGAACATATCGGACATCCTGAAGCCCGCCCTGGCACGAGGCGATCTGCAGGCCGTCGGTGCTACGACCTGGAAGGAATATGAAAAGTTCATTAAACCAGATGACGCCCTGAACAGGCGCTTCCAGCCGGTCTTCGTGGGCGAGCCCAACGAGGCCGACAGCTTCGAGATCTTGCGCGGTATCAAAGGAACATACGAGCAGTTCCACGGCGTCCAAATCCCGGATGAGACGCTCCGCTCGGCCATTCGCCTCTCCGCCAAAATCAAAGATCGTTTCCTCCCTGACAAAGCTCTTGATCTCATCGACGAGGCAAGTGCAAAGGTATCAATCGAAGCAAGGTATACGCATGCGAGTCTCTCGAGCGATCCGGCCGCGGCCGCGGCTTCTACCGAGCGTATCGCCAAGGAATCAAAGCGTCTGAGTGAGGTTATACTTGAACTTGATGCGCTCGATGACGAGTTCCCGGACGAACTCGAAATCGAGAAGGCCGAACGTGCGCTCAAGCGTCACCTTGAACAACTCAAGGCCCATGACAAAACTTCCACAGACGAGACCGGACCGATCGTTACAGAAAAGGACATCGCAGACGTCGTGCGGCTTTGGAAGATGAACGACTAGAGTCCGTTTGGTAACGCAAAACGAGCTGGCCCGCCAGCTCGTTTTCGCATGGAGACTAAAACGTACGGCATTTTTTTAATTCCTAGTAATCCCTCAGCTTCTCGATCATGGGGTGCGACTGGATCTTTTCGAGGGCCTTTGCCTCGATTTGGCGAATACGCTCGCGCGTGACATCGAATTCCTTGCCCACTTCCTCGAGCGTGTGGCTCACGCCGTCCGTAAGGCCGAAACGCATCTCAAGGATCTTCTGCTCGCGTGGGCTCAAGTCCTTCATGGCGTTGTTCACGTAGTCGCGCAGAAGCTCGCGGGCCGCGGCACGGTCAGGCGAAATGGTCTTGATGTCCTCGATGAAGTCCTCGAGCTTCGAGTCTTCGTCGTCGTCGCCGACGGACGTTTCGAGCGACACGGTGTCCTGCGAGATGCGGATGATGTGTTGGACCTTTTCGAGCGGCTCGTTCATTTCCGCCGCGATCTCCTCCGGCAACGGCTCGCGGCCGAGGTCCTGGATAAGGCGGCGCTCCACCTGCATGAACCGGTTGATGGTTTCCACCATGTGGACCGGGATGCGAATGGTGCGGCTCTGGTCGGCAAGCGCACGCGTGATCGCCTGTCGAATCCACCATGTCGCGTAGGTTGAGAACTTGTATCCCTTTCGATATTCAAACTTTTTCACGGCTCGGAACAAGCCGATATTCCCTTCCTGGATCAGGTCGAGAAGCGACAGCTGCTTGCCAACGAACTTCTTGGCGATCGACACCACGAGACGCAAATTCGCCTCAATGATGCGCCGCTCCGCTTCCTTGTCATTGCGTTCCTTGCGCTTGGCAAGCGCCACTTCTTCCTCTCCGTTCAAAAGCGGAATCTTTCCGATCTCGCGCAAATACATTTGGATGGAATCCTGCGACAACTCCGGAACTTCGTTGGTCTTTCGCGTTGAGCGCGTATTTCGGATCTTGTCGTATACGTCGGTACGTTCCTTGTCGCGCCCGAGGATTCCTTCCTTCATTTCGATGAAGTGAACGCCAATGCGGTCGAGCCGTTCAAGAAACTCACGCAAATCGCCCAAATAATCCTCGACGTCCGGAAAGGCGAAGAGGACCTCGTTTTCCGTGACGAATCCGCGCTGCTGTCCTTTCCGGATCAGCCGGTCGATGGCTTCCGGCGTGGGCGGAGGCATGCGCACGTATCGCGCCCTGGGAGCGGCAGGAGCGCGGGACGGTTTGCGTGCCGAAGCGGACTTCGACGACGCGGACTTCGACGGTTTCGCCACCTTGTTGGCAACCGCGCTCTTTTTTGCGGGCTTGACCTTTTTTCCTGAGGAAGCCGCCAGCTTTTTTACGGGCTTGGTTTGCTTTCCTGGTTTCTTTTTCGTCTTGACCATACGTAAACGCCAAAAAGCGATACTTGCCTATCGCAGCGCATTAAATTCACGGATGAGTTTTTCCACGGTTGCCTTGTCTCCGGCCTGCTCGGCACGGCGCATATCCGCCTCGATCGCCTTCCGTCGGCGGTCATGGTCGGACGCGGTAAGGGAATCAAGAAGCTCATGAACCTGGTCAGCGACCCGTTCGGGCGGCAATTGGGCGACGATCTCTTCTCCGTGCAAAACGATTTCGTGCAGCAGGGAGCGTTCGTGGTCCCGGCCCGTCAAGCGGGCTTCAAGCCGGCCAAAATATGAGTGGGGTGCCTGGTCCATTGACTGGCTCGAATGATACTCCTCCCGCATGTCGTTGTAAAGCGCCCAAACGCGGTCCGAAGGCAACAAACGGGCTTCCAAAGCCAGGACAATCATTTCACGAACCGACGGCACCTGAACGAGCATTCCAAGCAACGATCGAACGGCCTGTTCGTCGCGCGTCGTCGGCGACGCGGCACGGGACGCGGGGACTCGAGCCGTGCCAACACCTGCTCGTTCCGGACGAACCGAACCGCTCATCTGCGTCCCATTTATGGCATCACGCAGGACATCCGTATTCGTGCGAAGCAAATCCGAGACGGTTTGTAGCCAGTGTTCCCGCTCGATGACATCCTTGATTTGAGATAACTCGGGAATAAGAAGCGCCGCAACCGCGCGCTTATCATCTACGCTGGAAAGATCACGGCCCACGGCCGCACGATCGATAAAATATTGCATGATGGGCACGGTCTTGGCGCACGCGACGCGCCACAATTCCGGATCGTTCTGAACGGCCTCGTCCGGATCCTTCCCCGCATCTGCCGGAAGCACGGCCACGCGCACGTCGAATCCACTGCGCCGAGCGAGAGCAATGCCGCGCTGCGCCGCCTTAAAACCGGCGGCGTCCGCGTCAAAGGAAAAGACTATGGTCGTCGTAAAGCGTCTCAGGATCGCGAGCTGATCCTCGGTAAGCGCCGTGCCGGACGATCCGACCACGTTCTCCACGCCTGCCTTGTGCGAGGCCACTACGTCGAGATTTCCCTCGACGATCACCACGCGCCCCTCGCGCTTGATCGCCTGTTTCGCAAGATGCAGGCCATACAAGGTTCTTCCCTTGTGATAAATCTCCGTCTCCGGCGAATTCATGTATTTCGGCCCGTCTTCTGACGCTTGCGACCCTTCCTGCGGCATGACACGGCCAGTGAAACCGATCACGTTCCCATGCGCGTCACAAAGCGGGATCATCAGACGATTTCGAAACCGGTCATACACGCCGCTTCCGTCCTTTCGACGAAGGACAAGACCGGCTTTCTCCTGCTCGACCGGCTGAAATCCACGTTTGCTCAAAAATACGGTCAATGCGTCCCAGGCGTCCGGCGCGAATCCCAGACCAAATGTTTCCGCGAGCGTATCCGGAATCCCCCGCCGCTCCAAATAAGCGCGCGCGTTCACACCGACTGCGGATTCCATCAACACCTTGCGATAATAACGCGCGGCAAGGTCGTTCGCTTCCAGAAGACGCCGTTTCTCGTTCGTCTCGGTCGCGGAAAAACGAACGACCTCAACCCCGACCTTCTTTCCCAAATGCATGAGCGCCTCCGGAAAATCCATCCCTTCCATTTTCATCACGAACGAAAAGCAGTCCCCTCCCTCATTGCAACCGAAGCAATGCCAAATCTGCTTGTCCGCGGAAACATGGAACGACGGGGTCTTTTCGGCATGAAACGGACAAAGCGCCCGGAACCGCGAAGGTCCGGCCGGCTTGAGCGGCAAATACTCGCCGACCAGCTCGGCGATATCCACCCGTGATTTGATTTCTTCCTTGGGGTCCATGGTCGGACTTTAGCTGTCTTGCGCGGTTTTCGCAAGGCCGCTTGCCAGCCGGTATGAGGCAAGTTTTACCATTTCCGTGACCACGAAATAAACGACGACGATCCCGAGGATGAGCCACACGTCAACAGACGATGGCGAGATAAAACGAAAGACACGTTCGCCGAATGCCGTGAATGGAATCCAAATGGTAGCAACGGCCGCGACCGCGGAAAGCCAGAACAACGGGCGCGCCGGATGGACCGCCCGCCAAAAAGGAAGCCGGGTACGAATGGAAAAGATGAGCACGAGCTCGGTAAGAATCGAGCCGATAAACCAATTGGTATGGAGGACCTCGGGCGAAATCCGACTGAATAGGCCGAAGAAAATAAAATCGAACACCGTACTGACCACGCCGAGCACCGTGGCCGAATAGACAATATCGCGCAGATCATATACCCGCGGCCGTCTGAGCTCATCGGCGTCAACCGCGTCCGTGGCAATCGCGATCATGGGAAAGTCGGAGAGAAGGTTCAGAAGAAGAATCTGCACCGGAAGCATCGGCAAATAGTCTACCAGCAATGTCGCCGTGGCAACCGCGAGAAAGTTTCCAAAGTTCGAGGCGAGCGTGGCCTTCACGTACTTAACCGTATTTGCAAAAACAGAACGTCCTTCGCGGATGCCTCGAATGATAACGTCGAGCGATTGCTGCAACAGCACGATATCCGCGGCCTCGCGCGCGATGTCACTTGCGCCGGAGACCACGATTCCCACGGACGCGATTTTCAAGGCGGGCGCGTCGTTAATTCCTTCCCCAAGAAATCCGACCTCGCCGGTCTCCTGCAATGTCTGGATGATCAAGTACTTTTGGCGCGGCGACACGCGCGCGAACACGGAATGCGATTCCGCCTGCGTTGCGCGATCGGCTTCCGGAAGCGCTTCCCATTCCTCTCCGGTCATGACTTCCATGTTCGATGAGATGAGCCCGACCTCGCGCGACACGGCCGCGGCAACTTCCCGACTGTCACCGGTTAAAATTTTGACGGCAACGCCAAGACGTTTGGCATGCGCAATGGCCTGCGCCGCCGTTTTCTTCAACGGATCGACGAACGAAATCGCCCCGACCATGGCCAACGGGCCGTCTTCCGCGTGCCAATCGCCGTCCTGAGCCGTACGCGCGGCAACCGCAAGCACGCGACGACCTTTCTTCCCCTGCTCGGCGGACCATTCCCGCATGCCTCCGCAATCGTCGTCGCACAACGCGGCAAGCTCGTCCGGCGACCCGCGAACGACAAGGCGGCCGTCAACGACGACGCTGTTCCAACGCTTGGCCGGGTCAAATGGAATTTCATGCGATCTTTCGGCCGACTGGACGCGCCTGCGGTCGGATTCCGCGAGACGATCCCATATCGCGATGTCAAACGCGTTGTTCGGGCCCGCGCGACGCTCGCCAAGAAACGAGGAACCGGCCGCCGCGTCGAACAGCACGGATTCGTGCCGATGTCCGAAAACGTCCGCGACTTCCAACTTGTTTTCCGTCAGGGTTCCCGTCTTGTCCGTGCACAGGACCTCGATGGACCCGAGGTCCTCAATAGCGGATAGACGCTTTACAACTACTTTTTACTTCGCAAGCCGCAGCGCGCCGCGCGACAACGTGGTCGTCATCACGAGCGGCAATGCCTCCGGGATAACCGATACGGCAAGCGCGATCGAAAAAATTAGGAGGTCCGGAACGTTGGCATGATCTCCCTTGATCACGAGATTCGCGACGAAGACCGCGGCAAGGGTAATGAGAATAATGCGTAGAATGAACGCGCTGAACGAGCCGACATTCTTTTCAAAGTTACTCTTGCCGTCCGTATCGCGAGTCATCCTCGCCAGCTCTCCAATTTGTGAGCGAACACCCGTCGCGATGACCACGCCGACCCCATGTCCTGAAACCACCGTGGTACCGGCAAACCCCACGTTTATTGCCTGATACGGCTCGGTTGCCTCAAACGAGAGTGCTGACGCCTGTTTTTTTACGGGCGCGGATTCGCCCGTGAGCACGGATTCGTCCAAGGCCAAATCGTTCTCCCCAATGAATCGAACGTCCGCATGGATCATGTCGCCCGTTTCGACCACCACGACGTCGCCCGGTACCAAATCACGGCTCTCCACCCACGTTTCCTTTCCGGCCCGCCGCACGCGCGCCTTCGCGCGAACGAACGTGCGCAAGAGCTCCACGGCACGCTCGGAATGATATTCCTGCGCGAACCCAAGCCCGGCATTTATCAACACGAACCCGGCGATCATCAGGGCGTCAATCGTTTCCCCGAGCGCCCACGCGATCAACGCGGCGACAATCAGCAGATACAAAAATGGCGAACGAAACTGGCGGAGCAAGATGCGATGCCAACGCACGCGGCCGCGCACGATTTCGTTCGGTCCGGATTCCACGAGGCGCCTGGCCGCCTGCAATGCTTCCAATCCATCCGACGAAACGCCCAGTTCCCGGAACAGATCCTCGGTGGTACGAGTCGATGCGCGGGCAAAATTCATATCAGACGACCAAAATGTAACCGATGTACAGAAGATATGTGAGCACAAACGCCACGCCCTGCCAACGATCAAATCGGTGGCGCGTCCCAATAAACATACTGACAAACAGGAAGACGGACGCGAATATCACCATCGCGGCATCGCGCGAGGCAAACTCGCCAAATGGAAGCGGACGGACAAGCGCGCTGCTCCCGAGCACAAAGAATACATTAAAAATGTTCGACCCGATGATATTTCCAATCGCGATGTCCGTGTGCTTCTTGTACGCGGCAACGAGCGACGTGGCCATCTCCGGCAACGAGGTCCCAATGGCAACGATGGTCATGGCAATCACATGGTCCGAAAGACCGACAAGCCGCGCGAAACCCGTCGCGCCCTCGACGACAATGGATCCTCCGATCCCAAGGGCAACCAGTCCTCCGAGGATATACAGCGCGATCATCGGCATGGTGAGCTCTCCGACCGGATCGCCGCGCTCGCCCGACCTTTTGCTAACCCCGTACACATAATAGAGAAAGATCCCAAAAAAAGAGAGGAGGACGAACCCATCGATACGCGTAATCGCATCAAGCATGCGCCCGTCGAACAACACGTCGTTCCCCATCACGAAAACGAGCGTGACCGCGAGAATGGAAAAAGGGATTTCCTTCCAGATCGTGGTCTTTTGCACGGTAATCGGTGCGATGATCGCCGCGAGGCCAAGAATCAACATGATGTTCGCAATGTTGCTTCCAAGCACGTTTCCCACCGCGATGTCCGTTGATCCGCGCGCCGCGGAAAACAAATTCACGACAAGTTCCGGCATCGACGTACCAAGCGCCACCACGGTCAGTCCGACCACGAGCGCGCTCACCCCGAGTCGTCTCGCGAGCGAAGACGCGCCAAGCACCAGATAATGCGCGCCACGCAAGAGAAGGAGGAATCCTCCGGCAAGCATGAGAAAGCTAACGAGCATAGGAGGAAATCACGGTTTGATAAACGGAAGGAATTGCCCGACGAGCCCAGCCATGCGTTTGGCACGACCCAAATCGATCCCAAGCTTCAGGGGAAATGCCAAATAATCATTGGTCATAGTTATTCCCCGATAAGCCAACTAAAAAATCCCCCGCGTTTCTTGGACGGCGTGCGTTCCGTTTCGTGAATCGTTTGCGCGCGCTCCGGCGTTGATCCTAATGATTTCACGAACGCGACGATTCTTGCGTTTTCGCGTTCCACGAGCGGACCCGCGTATTCCCCGCTGTGCGCATGGCTGCCCCCGTAGGTGGCTTCCTTCTGGTCGAGGTGCAGGTTGAGCTGCATGCCGCCATTGCGATCCTCAACGTAGGCATGATACCGCGGAAACGACGTGCCTTGGATTCGCTTCACGTACGAAAGTTGCGCCTCGCGGCCGCGATGTTCGCCATATCCGGCCCTGCGCAACAAACTGCGCGCCGTATCCGCGAGAGGGCCTGGAATAAAGGTGTTCATACGTGGACATTCTAACAGACCGTTGACAAAACCAACAATCCGCGCTAGGTTGGCCCTCCGGAGGAAAGAAACATGCGACTGTTCTTCGCCCTCGCGCTCATCGGCGCGTTCATCCTGGCCTGCGCATCAGAGCCGGCCGCCAAGGAAACGTACCCTACCGTGGTAGCGGAGGGGACGTACGTCTCCCTGGCCCCGACAAGGGACGGGTACGCCATCGCATTGGTGTACACAGACCAGGAACATCACCTCATGAGCTGGATCTTCCGCGTCGAAACCTTCGACACATGGAAGATCGCCGGAACCGAAACGGTCAGCATCCCCGATCCGTTGTACCCCGGGAATGCGTTCGTGCTCACCAAAACCGGCCCGGCCGAGTTTACCCTCGCCAAGGCCCAGTGACCCGCCCACCCAGTGGCGGGATTTTTTTACACAAACAGAAAACGCCCCGGACAATCCGAGACACTTTCTGGCGGTGTCCGTGGGTTCAGTACCAGGTTTACGATGGCCTTTGAAGGGATCTTCGGGATTCATCGGAGGGAGGTTTTGAGGCATGTGAGTCGAAAGACGGTATCGCGGCATCATGGTATAATAATTTACGAAATTATTGAGTATTTATGAAAATCGGGGAACCCGGTGGCGAATCACAAGAAAGACAAACAGCGGAAACTGAACGGCGTGAATTTCGCGTCTGGGAGGGCTTACGTACAGAATCTGCACGACGCGAATATGAGGCGTTGACAGAAGATGAGAGGGCGTACATTAACGGCGCATCGGACGTACTTGCGAGCAACGCTCTGGACATCACTTTTTTCAGTAAGCCAATTGGCGGATATGTAGACCCAACAGTATCCAGAACTCCGCCTGAATATAGCTGGTCGATTAATTTAGGAGATGAGAATCATGATCGAGGTATTGTCGATGCCGCCAAATTGTATCGGAAGCGAGAGCGGACACTTGACCCAACCCTGAGAGATCTACTCGGCAGTAAGCTTCGTTGCAACACCATTTTTATTCTTGGACTTCCAACCCTGACCGATTTTGGAGTTTCGGAAGACGATGCGCGCTATCAGTCATATAAAGCGACTTCAAAGGATGAGGCAATCGTATTGGCAAAGCTCGCTGCTCCGTCTGGATCGCTTAATAATATTCAAGAGGAAACTCGTGGCGTATTTGCTGATTTTTCATTGCGCGTAAGGTATCCTCCCGAAGTACAGAATATTTTTCTAAGTAAGGATAATGCGTACTTACTCCATTTCGTTCTTCAACATGCTGCCATTAAATTTGATCCGGCATACACGGTATATTTTGACGGCTCCTTATCGGGAGAAAAGATATTCGGAGCGGAAAAAGAAGGTCCCACGATTGTTGTTGTAGATGAAATCAAAATGAAAGTTCTCTCAGGCGGAGAGCGGGTACCAGCAAAAAGAAATGGATCATATACTGTGGAGGCGATGTACACACATATCGAACCGATGGTATCGAGTGGGCAGCGACAGGATTTTGCCCCTTGGGTTTGGCAAACTAATAGAGGAAGGTTTGACCCCGCTGCACGAGAACGAGCAAACGAATACCCTCGCCCGCCCATTAACGCAATGAGCACGAAGAAGTAGCGAAGGCGGAAGTGTTTCATACGCGAATAACACAAAACAACACGCGTTTTGCGTGCTGTCTTTTCGCCCCACTACGCTCCTTCGGAGCTTCGTTGGGGGCATCCCACTTCACCCTTCGGCAATGTGAGTAATCCCCAACGTAGCCCGAAGGGCGAAGTGGGATGGCGGAGAGGAGAGGATTCGAACCTCCGATACCTTGCGGTATACTCGCTTTCCAAGCGAGCGCACTAGACCTCTATGCGACCTCTCCGTGATCGATGCGCGAGCGGCAAAAATATACAGGATTCGCGAAATGAGCGCAAGGGTGCTCTTGACAGTTGGCCTGGCGACCGTATAGTGATTGTATATGCGCTGCATGATCGCCGGACCGCTTCCGACGGACGCTCGCACGCTGATGCTTCACCTCGGTTATACGGAGCATCAAACGGCCGGCATGGGCCTTACGTTTGTCAGAAGCGCCCACGAAGCCGCCTTTCCCCGTTTCCACGCGAGCATCGCGGAAACGCCGGAAGGCGGCTTTGTCATGAACGTGCACCTTGACCAAGCGGCGTTTAACGGCGACGGAAACCACCAATACGTTTGGGCCTACAAGAATCCACAACTCGACGAGGAAACCAAACGGGTCTGCCTCGCCGTGGACAATCTGAAACGCCGCCTTGCGACCGGCGAGCCTATTGAATTTTCTCCGCGGGAAGAAATCAAATCCGAACGCATCGGGATCATCGCCAAATTTTTCCAGCTGATGTAAAAAAACGCCGGGTTGGCGTCAGAAAGATGAAGAGGCGGATTCCGTGGGATGGTGCGGCTTGCCAAAAGGCGGACCAAACGGCCGGTAGGCCCGCCCCGCGTGATAGTCCGCAATCCCGCGGAGTTCCCCTTCCTTCACCCATGCGGGCGGGCGAGGGCCGGCGTCCGTGGAACGGTCATGAAAACGGATTTCCCGATCGGGCAGGAGCACGCGGCGCTCGCCGAACAGCATGGCAAGGCACCTCGGGGCGTGCCAGTCGTCCGTGACCACGAGGATGTCGGCGACGACATCGAACTCCGCGGTGCTTCCGATGAGGCGGAGCGCGCCGCGAACGTCCGTCAGCGTGCGCGAACCAGGATCGAATGCGCCGATCGCGCGCGTGCCGCGACTGGCCGCGCGCATGGCGAAGTGCTCGACGTCGCGTCCATCGAACGCGTCGCCCACGATCACGAGCGGCGAGCGCGTTTCGCGCGCAATCGCGATGGCATGGTCGACGCGATGGTAACGCGGCGACCACTCGTTCGTCTCGTGCGGACCGCAGAACATGAGCGCGAGACTCGGTCTCGGACCGGGAAGGAGGAAAGACATCTTGGCTCCGGAAAAACGTGTTTGGGATGGAGGCGATGATTCGTCTCCACGGCCAAACGCGTCATGCCGCGAGCGTCTTCCAAAGGGCGTCGAAGATGAGTTCCTGGGTCGCGGCAATGGAAGCGTCCTCAATGATCACCCCGAACAGACGTTTGTTGGCGTCCATGGAAATATACGCCGTCTTGCCGGGATAAATCGCGATGTACGTTGGCGCGCTCTCGCCCTGCGAAAGCCACCGGCGCTCGTCGAGGCCGGCGAGCGTGCCGCCCTTGCCCACGGCGATCGCGCGCACGCGCACGCCGCGCTTCACGCGCTCCTTGCTGAACGTGGGCCATGCCGCATCCTTGCGATCACGAATCGCCGCGGTCGAATAGACGCGATATGTTTTCGTTTCCGAGCGTTCCGTGACATCGATCATGTCCTCAAGGATGTCGTGAACCCCGGCGTCGCCCTCGTAATAGCGAACGGCCGGGCGGTAGCTCGATTCTCCTCGCAGCGCGTCGAGCCCTGGAATCATCCCGTCTAGATCAAGCGCGGCCTCGCGCATTGCCACTTCGCGCCGCGTCGCGAGCCCTCGGAGCTTATGCGGGTCCTCCGCCGTGAAATACCTGTGGGTCTTCGCGTCCACATAAGACGCGATCCCCGCGTCGAGGAGCCGTTTCAGCGCGTCATAGGTCGTGCCTCGGTTCAGGTTCGCCTCCTCCGCGATACGTCGCAGCGGGGCGCTTCCGAGCCGAAGCAACGCCTGGTACACGTCGAGATCCTTTCGAGCGAGCCCAAGAAGCTCAAGCACTTCAGGAGACAAGATATCCTTATTTTTCATATATGACTATTTTGAAACGGCACAAATGAATATGAATATAAAAATACGCTTCATTCAGCGCATTTGTCAAATAATTTTCTGTCATTTTTCTGCCGACAGCTTTGTTTCAAATTCAGTCCTGTTCCAGAATTGAGTTGACAAAACATCGAAATCCGGCTATGTTTCTTTAGCAACTCCTGGAGGCAGAATGAAAGAGAAAAACCTGTGGATTGTCTGGAACGGAGTACACGGACCCGCGGGCGGGATGCTGACCGTGGCAATCGCGCTCGCGATCACCGGACTGGCGTGGTACAGCTCGTCCAGCGTGAGCGCGCCAATGCACGTCGTTTCCATCATCCTCAACGGATCGGTCCTGTTCCGTCCCTGGAGGAAGTACCGCCAGCTGCGGCGCTTCTCCGAGCGAACTGGCACGCCGTTCGAGGAGGTCACTGCGCTATACGGCGCGCACATGGAGCAATACTGGCGGAAATTCCGCCCGTGGAACCGCTCCACCTGGAGCCGCTCGGTATACGAGGCGCTGGCCGCGCTCGGCTGCGCGGCGGCACCGACCCAGGCCGCCGCACCCACTCAAAGGAGACCCCCCATGACCGACCAACTTCTTGGCTTGCTGACGATTTGGAGAGGCTTGTTCCGACCATTGGGCTCGCTTCTCTCCCTCGCGGCCTTCGGCCTCTTCCTCTACGCCATCACGACCGAGACGTTTCTGCTGGCCGCCGTCGTGTTCGCGGCCGCGACCAGTGGCTGGATGAGCGGCACGATGCTCGGGCGTTCCCTCGATGTCCTCTTCCTGGCGCGCCGCGAACGCCAGACCTTCCGCCAGATGGCCGAATGGTACAGGACGTACCTCGACTTCCATGCTGCGCACGATCGCGCCTGGCGGTCTCCAGGGACCTGGGTTCCATACACGCCGATCCAGGCGTGGCGGAAGCACATCGAGAACGTCCGGACTGCCAGTGAAGGTCGTCAGACGAACTGACACCCCTTCTCACACCCTGCCCTCACGCAAGGGTTCTTTTTTTACCAACGGGCATCCGCGCGAAAGCGTGACCGGTACCAGACCAACCCTCCGGCAACGACCATGACAAGGGAAAGGTACTGCGCGGGAGTCAAACCAAGATACCGCGCGTCGACCACGCGGAGAAAGTCGGAGAAAAAACGGAAGATGCCGTAGGTAACGAGAAATGTCACGATGTACGCCGGCGGCTTGGCGTTGCGACGCGCGAGGACGAGAAAACCGATCGCGATCGCGAAGCCGTAGATGGACTCGTAAAAACCGAGGTCGTGGCGAATCGAACCGTCCGGGTAACGCACGCCCAAAATGAAACGCGTGAGCGTTCCGGGATGGTCGTGGATAAGAAAGCACCCGATGCGCCCGATGCCAATGCCAAACGGCAGGCCATAGATCATGGCGTCAGCGTATTTCCAAAAATCGAGCTTGCGGCGACGCATGAACCAAACTCCCGCGAGCGTTGCACCGACCAGCCCGCCGAACATCGACATTCCTCCGCGCCAAACCGCGATCACCGAAAGCGGATCCGCAAGATACGTCGCGAGGTCGTATAGCGCCACGTGAAAAACGCGCGCCATCACCATGGCGCCGACCACGATCCACGCCGACGCATCCCACACCGCTCCGCCATCGAGCCCGCGGCGCTTCGCCATGCGCGCGCCCATCCACGCGCCGACAAAAATCCCGATCGCCACAAATAACCCCCACGCCTGGATGGTGAGAGGGCCGAGCTGAATCGTTTTGATTTCGAGGTAAGGGATCATGGAGTCCGCGTGTGCCAATCCGTAACGGATTGGTAATACGCGCCGGCACGGAAAAGCGCGTACTCGTCAAACGTCCTGCCAAGCAGCTGGAGGCCGACCGGAAGCTCGTTGACGAATCCGCACGGAATCGACATTCCGGGAATGGTCGCCATGTTTGCCGAAACCGTGTAGATATCCGCGAGGTACATGGCAAGCGGGTCGTTGAACTTCTCGCCGATGGGCCAGGCAACCGACGGCGAGGTCGGCGTGGCAATGACGTCGACATCCTTGAACGCGTCGTCAAAATCGCGCTTGATGAGCGTGCGGGCCTTGAGCGCCTTGCGGTAAAACGCGTCCGCATATCCTTTCGAAAGCGCAAAGGTCCCAAGCATGATGCGACGCCGCACTTCCGGTCCGAACCCTTCCCCGCGCGAACGCTCGTACGTTTCCAGCAACGTGCTTCCCTCCGAGGAATATCCGAAACGAATGCCGTCGAACCGACCAAGGTTCGAACAGGCCTCGCTCGGCATCACGACGTAATAGGAAGCGAGCGCATACGGCGCGTTCGGCAAAGAGATTTCCACGATGTTCGCGCCCGCCTTTTCGTACACGGCAATCGCGTCCATGACCGTCCGGCGCACGTCCTCATCCATGCCCTCCAGAAAATACTCCTTCGGCACGCCGACGCGCATTCCCTTCACGTCCCTTTCGAGAAGCTCGGGAATGCTTGCGTCCGCGCCAGCGACGGTCGTCGCGTCGAGCGGGTCGTCGCCCTGGATGACCTCAAGCGCGAGCGCGGCGTCTTCCACCGTGCGCGCGAACGGGCCGATCTGGTCGAGACTCGACGCGAGCGCCACCAACCCGTGTCGGGACACGCGGCCATACGTTGGCTTCAATCCCACGACGCCGCAGAGCGACGCCGGTTGGCGGATGGAACCACCCGTGTCAGACCCAAACGCGAGCGGCGCGAACCCCGTGGCAACCGCAACCGCGGAACCGCCGGAGGAGCCACCGGGAACGCGGTCCGTGTCCCATGGGTTGCGCGTCGGCCCATAATGGGAGTTCTCCGTGGAGGATCCCATGGCGAACTCGTCACAATTGGAGCGCCCGATCAACACGGCACCCGCGGCGCGAAGCCTCTTGGTCACGGTGGCGTCATACGGCGCGTCATAGTTTTCCAAAATGCGTGATCCGGCCGTGCACCGTTCCCCCTTCACCAGCATGTTGTCCTTCAAAATGACCGGTACGCCCCCGAGCGGACCAACGTCTTCTCCGGCCGTGCGTCGCTCGTCAATGCCGCGCGCGCGCTCGAGCGCGTCGTCAAACGTGCCAAGAAGCGCGTTCAGCTTCTCGTTCCCACCCTCGATGCGGTCGAGGCACTCCTGAACGATCTCTTCGCTCGATCGTTTTCCCTCGCGAACGTCGCGCGCCATTTCAATAGCCGTGTCCATACTTATTCAGTTCGATCGACAAATACCGCCGGAACCTCCAACAAGTCTCCCTCGCGATGCGGGAATGCCGCAATGACACGATGCCGAACGTCGGCCTCCACTGGCGCGATCGTATCCTGACGAAAGACGTTCGTGAGTCCGGCGCCGTGGGCGAGTTCTGTCACGCCGTCAATTTCAAGCTCGTCGAGTTTTGCCACATATTCCAAAATGGATCCCAATTGCTCGGCATACCGCGGTAAGTCCTCGGGTTCGACCCGAAGACGGGCCAGCGTCGCGATATGCAGGATTTCTTCGTTCGTGAGAGACATATTACCGACCAATCATAGTTAAAAACTCCGATTCGGACAATATTGACACTCCGAGCTTCCGTGCCTTTTCCGCCTTCGAGCCAGGATCGCTTCCGACGACAACGTAATGCGTCTTCTTGCTCACGGATTCCGAGGGGTCTCCTCCAAGCGCACGGATCGCCTCCTTCGCTTCGTCGCGCGACAAGGATTCAAGCGTTCCTGTCAGCACGAAGGACTTTCCTGCCAATTGGCCCGTCACCCGTTTATGCGCGGGTTCGACGACAACGCCGTGCTTTGCATACGACGCAACGAGATTCCGATTGTGCTCCTCCCAAAAAAAATCCACAATGCTTTGCGCGACGACCGAGCCGACGTTTTCTACGCGGGTCAGATTCTCGACCGTCGCGTCCATGATCCCATCGATGGTCCCGAACGTTTCCGCGACGTCGCGCGCGGTCTCCTCGCCGACGTTTCGAATGCCGAGCCCCGTGATGAACCGGTCCAGCGGAATGCGTTTTTTCGATTGGATCTCGACGACCAACTTGTTCGCCGACCGGTCCGCAAACCCGTCGAGCGTCTTCAGGTCGTCGGGAACCAATCCGAACAGGTCGGGCGGAAGCTGAATGATGCCCGCCTCCATAAGCGCGGCGATCGTCGACGGGCCAATGCCGTCGATCTCGAATGCGCGAGCGGCATGGAGCACGGCTTCCTGATTTTGCGCCGCACACTTCTTGTTCGCGCAATACACCGCGACTTCCCCTTCGCGCCTTTCAACGGGCGACCCGCATACCGGACACGCCTCGGGCGCCTTTGCCATGGCCGCGCCGCCCGCCCTCAACCCAAGCACGACTTCCTTCACCTTTGGGATAATATCCCCGGCCTTATACAACACCACCGTGTCTCCCACGCGCACGTCAAGCCGACGAATCTCGTCGAGATTGTGCAGCGAGGCGTGCTGGACCGTGGTTCCGCCCACGGACGTCGGTTCCACCAGCGCAACGGGAGTCAGCGCGCCAGTTCTCCCAACGAACCATTGGATGTCACTCACGACGGTCGTGACCTCCTCCGCGGGAAACTTCCACGCGACCAATCCGCGAGGCGTCTTTCCAATGACGCCCAAACGCTCAAACGCATCATTGTCGTCGACCCGCACGACCATGCCGTCCACCCAAAACCCAAGATGATCCCGTTTTTTCTGCAAATGTGCCCAGTGCCGTTCGACGTCCGAGACCGAATCCACGGATACGGACTCTGGCGTGGGACAAAATCCAATCTCGCGCAATAATTCCCATTCTTCCGACTGGCTCGTTTGTCCGAGATCCGTCACCAGGTCCCATGCGACGAACGACAGGCGTCGTAACGCGGTCACGGTCGGATCGAGCTGCCGTACCGAACCGGCCGCCGCGTTTCGAGGATTCGCAAACGTTGCCTCGCCTCGTTCCTCCTGTTCCTTGTTCAGCTTCGCAAAATCTTTGGACGAGATATAAATCTCCCCTCGAATCTCGACGCGGGCAGCGTGACCCATGGGGGCGGAGGAATGCGTAGCCGTCAATCGCAGGGGCACCGCGTCGATCGTCCGCACGTTCATGGTAACGTCCTCGCCGACCTTTCCATCGCCGCGCGTGGCCGCGGAAACAAGCAGCCCGTTCTCGTACACCACCGAAACCGCAAGCCCGTCAATCTTCGGCATGAGCCAAAGGCTAATCTTTTCCTGACCTGACAACTTTTTCACCCGATCAAACCATTCGCCGAACTCCTTCGACGTAAACACATCCTCCATGGAAAGCATGGGGCGCGCGTGAGTCACTTTTTTGAAGGCCGCGAGTGCCTTGCCTCCCACGCGTTGGGTTGGAGAATCAGGCGTGATCAGATCCGGAAATGCCTGTTCCAGCTTGAACAGCTCATGCTTGAGCGAATCGAGCGCCGAGTCCGAAATCGTCTGATGATCCAAAACATGGTACTCATACCGGTACCGATCAATGGATTCCCGCAATTTTGCGATGCGTTTTTGCGCCTCGACCTTGGTCATAGCGCGTTTATTGTACCATATGACAAAAAGCTGAGGTTCGAAAAAAATCGCAAACGCGCGATCGCGGCCGGTTTCTAACCGAGCAGCAAACCAAGATACCAGTCGACGAGTTGATTTCCAAACAACAGCACCGTTACCGTGGCGACGGCAAGAAATGAACCGAACGGGATTGGCGTTTTCCCATCTGCCCTTTTCAGCGCGATCAGCGCGACGCCAAATAATGCGCCACCAAGATATGCCAGGAACAATGCGGCAATGGCATGCGAGAAACCGAGCATGAACCCCATGAGGAATCCCATGCGGATGTCGCCCGCGCCGATCCAACGGCCCTTGGAGATCGCATACTGCGCCAGGAAAAATCCGCCGAGGACTCCGGCGCCCATGACCAGCGACCGGGGATCCGAGCCAAGATAGATGTTTGAGAGAAGCGCGATCCCCATGGCCGGCACCGTAAACCGATCAAGTATTTCCATGTAGCGCAAATCGTACACGAAAAGAACGGTCAAAAACGCAACGAACACGATGTCTCGGACGAACATCATCCAGCTATCCGCATGGACAAACAGCGCCAAACATAAAACGCCGGTGACAAACTCCACCAGCGGATACTGGATCGAAAGCGGGACGGCACAATGGCGGCAGCGTCCACGCAGCGCGAGATAACTCAGCACCGGGACAAGTTCCGACGGACCAAGCTCCACGGCACACGCGGCGCAACGCGATCGCCCGCCGACGAATGACGTGCCTTCGCGCGTCCGCAAAATGACCACGTTCAAAAAACTTCCCGCGCACAACCCGGCCAAAAAGACGATCGCCGGGACAAGCATATTACTCGCAGGACCCGGCCTTCATCCCTTCGGGCGTGGCACAGTTGGCCCCAGCGACCAAACCGACCTGCGGAAGCGCATTTTCTAACTCGAATCCGACCGCGTACGCGGAGCCGTCCTCGAGCGAGGAGTAGCAAAAGGCGTTACGCGACGGAGTTCCGCAGGCGACCGCGCCGTCCAGTCCCTTGTCGAGCGTTCCGACCACCACGCGCAAAAACACGTTATCGTCACCCGAACAGCTCGCCGCGAACCCGCCGGAGCCAAGACACAGACTCTCCGTGCTGTCTCCAAGCGGAAGGCTCTCCTCGGACGGGTAGGCGTTTGACTGGTTGAAATAATTCTCAAGCGCGGATTGTACCTGACGAACGTTTGAAAGACGCGATGCGTCGCGTTGCTTCGAGCGAGCCGAATTCACTGCAATCGCCGCAAGCGTCCCGACAAGACCGATGATCAGGACGACGACCAGCAGCTCGACGATAGTAAATCCACGTTTCATATGCGCGTATGTTATCACTCGCCGTTTTTGTCGGCAACCAGACGTTCTACCCTCGCGCGCAACTCGCGCAGAAACGCGTCAGGATCCACGATCGAAATCCTGTGCGTCCTTGGCGGCATATCATTCGATCTCTCGCATCCCAAGCCCGATGGCAATCGCCATGCGCGAGCCGATCTCATCAAGCACGGGCCGCAGGTCTTCCGGGAACACGACGCGCGCCCACGGATCTCCCCGATAGACGTTCATGTTCAAGGACTCCTTCAAAAACTCGACGATGCGAGGCAAATGCGATGACCCGCCGGTCAGCACGATCTTTTCCACCTTCTTGAATTCCGCGAGTTCCATTCCCGCGTACAGCTGAAACGCGTAACGGATCTCATTGAGAAGCGGCTGCATCACTGCGTCGAGCACGGGCGGAAGTCCGCCAACGCCTCCCGAAGCCCCGGCCATGTTGCCGAGGTCCATTTTCATCTGCTCGGCCTCGGATTCGGGAACGTGCATCTGGTCCATGATGCGCCGCGTGACCGCGACGCCGCCGATGTTCACGGAACGCGTCAGCAACGGAACGCCATTTTCAACGATGCTAATGTTCGTGCGCACGCCGCCGACGTCCAGAATGGCAATGGGACTCTTGTCTTTTCCGATGAGGGAACGCACGAGCGCGAACGCCTCCGTGTCAATGGCTTGGAGCTCCAACTTTGCGACGCGAAAAATCTCAATGTATTTTTGCACGAGCGACTTTGCCGCGCCCGTCACGAGCACGCGCACATGATCCGACGGTTTCGCCTCTTTCGGCTCTTCCGCCTTCGGCTCGTTTTTCTTTTTCTTTTCGGCCTTCTCCCCCCTGATGCCGTCAATGAACGTCGAGTACGTCACCATCTCCGTCAGCGGAATCGGGGTAAGCTTTGCGATTTGCGCGTCTACAAGCGGCTGCATTTCTCGTTCTGTTTTTTTGCGCGGGACGCTCACGATCGCGGAGAAAACGCTTGAAAGCGGAAGCGCGGCCATGACCTTGGTCCCTTTCGTCCCGGACTGCTTGCACAGCTTCGCGAGCAACTCTCCGCTCGCCTTCGTGTTCTCAAACGGCGACAAAGCCGTTTGTCCCGGCTTGCGTTCGGTATATCCGTACGTCATCAGCTTTGCGCGACCCTTTTCATTCGCGAGTTCGACCAGCTTGAATCCGGACGAGCCGATGTCGACGCCGAGAAACGTGTGCGGTGCCTTGTGACCAAGTCCAAAAAACGCCATAGTAGACATAGTATAGCACGCGGCGAAAAAAGGTCGTAGGGGACTACATGTGCGCGTCAATGCATTCGTTCACGAGAGCGTCGGCGTCCTTGTTATATGCCCGACGAACGTGACGAAAGGTGACTTTTCGAAAATCCTGAATCAGATTGTGCACCTCGACGAAGCGTTTGGCGATTTCCGGATTCTTCACCTTGTAAATGCCGTTCAGCTGTTTCACCGCCAGCTCCGAATCCATCACCATATCCACCTCGGTCGCGCCAAGCGCGCGCGCGCGCTCAAGACCGATGATGATCGCGGCGTATTCCGCCTGGTTGTTCGTGTCCTTCCCAAGCCAGCGCGAAACGCGGGCAATGAGTTCTCCCTCCTCGCCGTGCGGCCCAAGATCGCCTGTCAGCTTTTTGATCACGGCCCCGGATGCCGCGGGACCGGGATTTCCCCGGGATCCTCCGTCCGTATAAATACGCACTTTCATAACGCCATTCGTAAATCAACGATTCTCAACTGCAACTCTCGGTTGCCGTTCCATTCGTTCACGCCGACCTCGAACGCGGCATCGAGCCGATCGCCAAGGCGCGCCTTCCGGGCCCACTCGCCAAACCCGAAGCCAACCATCTTTGCCATTTTACCACGCGGCGACGTCACGGACAGGCGCAGGTGCTTGCCGTCGGCGCCCATGGCGTTGATGCCGGAAACCGAGACTCCGCGCGAAACGAAGACCGGTTTGCGATTTCCCTCGCCAAACGGCGCGAATTTTTCCAGGGCATCTTGAAAGTCCCATGTGACGTCGCCCAGGTCGATTTCAGCATCCACCTTCACGGTCGGCAGGAGCGACCGGCCGGCAAGCGCGCGCTCGGCATATGCGTTCATTGCCCCCACGGCCCGCGCGAACCGGTCCGCGCCAGTCACGGAAAATCCACACGCCTGCGGATGCCCCCCAAACTTATCAAAATGCTCCGCGGCCGCGCGCAGGCAATCCGTCACGTCGAATCCCTCCACGCTTCTGCCGGACCCCACGTACTTGCCGTCCCGAATCCCGACCACGTATGCGGGGCACCCGTACGTTGTCACGAGCTTTCCCGCGACAAGCCCCACGAGCCCGGCCGGCCACCCGTCTGCCACGGCCACGACCATCTTGCGGTCCCCGATCTCCCCGACCTGCGCGAGCGCTTCCTTGTACATGGCGTCGGACGCGCGTTGCCGCGCCACGTTGGCGTCGTTCAATTCGTCAGCAAGCACGGCCGCGCGCATGTCATCCTCCTCCAGGAGCACCTTGAGCGCGGCGCTCGCGTGCCGCATGCGACCGGCGGCATTGATACGCGGCCCGATTTGAAACCCGATCGCATACGTATCAAGCGTCCCAAACTTCCCTCCCGCGATTTCAATGAGCTTTCTGAGACCCACGCGCCGCGTCTTGTTCAAGACGAGAAGCCCGAACGTTTCCAAAAGCCTGTTCTCGCCCAGAAGCGGCATGACGTCCGTGACGGTCGCGATCGCGACCAGGTCGAGCAGCCACTTCTCATGGCCTTCCGGCAGCGCCGCGCCGCGCCGTCGCGCTTCCTCAAGCAATCCGCACGCGAGCTTAAACGCCACGCCCGTTCCACAGAGCGATTTGTTCGGATATGTTTCTCCGGGAACCAGCGGATGAATCAGAATGGCGGACTCCGGCAACGCAAAGGGCATCACGTGGTGATCGCACACGATGGTATCGATGCCAAGTTCTCTTCCGCGCTCGATCGCCGGCTTGTTTGAAATCCCGCAGTCGACCGTCATCACGAGGCCGGTGCGCTCATGCGCGTGCAAATGCTCCATGGTCGCGACCGACATGCCGTATCCATCTTTTTCCCGATCCGGGATAAATGACGTGATCTTTGACTCGTCAAACCCGAAGGCTCGGCACAGGTCGCGCAGCGTCACCATGATCACCGCGGATCCGCACACGCCGTCCGCGTCGTAATCCCCGTGCACGGTAATCACTTCGCCGCGTTCGAGCGCCTGAAACGTCCGCGCAACGGCCGCGGACATCTGCGAAAACAGCGCGGGCGCATGCACGTCGCGGCTCCAGTCCGGACTCAAAAACAAATCGACCTCCTCCTGCGTGCGCAACCCGCGATTCCAGATCAACTGCAAAAGTCCAGGATGCATTTCCGCGAACTGCTTCCGAAACGAATCCGTCACCGGCTCGGCAATGTCCCAGCGCTTTTCCATGTTACCCGCGTTTCAACACGTTCAAATACGCGTTCGTTGGGATGTCAACGCTCCCCTTGCCGAGCTCGGCCATTTTCTTTTTCCCCTTCTTTTGCTTTTCAAGCAGTTTTTTCTTGCGTGTCACGTCGCCGCCGTACAGGTATCCCGTCACATCCTTGCGCATCGCGCTGATACGCTCCGAGGCCACGATCTTCCCGCCCACGGCCGCCTGCAACTTGATGACGAACCATTCCTGCGGGATATCATTTTTCAACGAGGAGAGCACGCGTCGTCCCACGCGCTCCGCGTCGTCACGATACGTGAGCGTTGAGAGCGCTTCCACCGGCTCCTCCGCAACGAGAATGTCAAGCCGCACCACGTCCGCGACGCGATAATCGAGCAGCTCGTAGTTCATGGACGCGTATCCCGACGTGATGCTCTTTAGCTTGTCATAAAAATCAACGATGAGCATGGAAAGCGGCATCTCGTAATGGAGGATCGTCTGTCGCGTCGAAAGATATTCGGTGTCTTTGTACGCGCCGCGCCGTTCCTGACAAAACTGCATGATGGCACCGACATACTCGGACGGGGTCACAAGATCCACCTTTGCCCACGGTTCCTCAATGGAGTCGATGGAGGATGGATCCGGCAATTCCACGGGGCTCTTGATGACCATCGATTCCTTCCCTTTCACGTTCACGCGATACGCGACGGAAGGGACCGTGACGATCAGATCGAGATTGAACTCGCGACGCAGGCGCTCCTTCAAGATTTCCAAATGCAACATGCCGAGCAACCCACAGCGGAACCCGTAGCCGAGCGCGGGAGAATGTTCCGGTTCATAGGTGAGCGCCGCGTCATTGAGTTTCAACCGTTCCATGCCCTCGCGTAAATGCTCGAAATCATTTCCCTCCTTTGGAAAGATCCCCGCGTACACCATCGGCCGCACCTGCTTGTAGCCCGGAAGTGGCTCGCGCGTCGGCTGGCTAGCGACCGTGATGGAATCGCCCACGCCGCACGCGTGAATGTCCTTCAGCCCGGTGACGATGTAGCCGATCTGTCCCGTTTCAAGAAGGGGCATCGGCGCATACCCCGGAGTCAGCGCGCCCAACTCTAAGATCTCGCCCTCGGCGCGCGTCGCCATCATGATGATGTTCTCGGCCCGCTTGAACGCGCCGTCGACCACGCGGACATATGCGACCACGCCCTTGTAATCGTCGTACTTGGAATCGAAAACAAGCGCGCGCGCTGGGGCGTCCACCTGGCCGGTCGGCGACGGAATGCGGTCGACGATGGCATCAAGCAGCTCCGGCACGCCCGCGCCGGTTTTTCCGGACGCGTGCAAGATCTCCGAAGGATCGCACCCGAGCAACTTCACGAGTTCTTCCGTGCGTCGCGGAATGTCCGCGGCCGGAAGATCGATTTTGTTGAGGACAGGAATGATGGTGAGATCCTCGCCCATCGCGAGATACAGGTTACCGATGGTCTGCGCCTGCACGCCTTGCGTGGCATCCACGAGCAGTACCGCGCCCTCCACGGCCGCGAGCGAGCGCGACACCTCGTAGGTGAAGTCCACGTGTCCGGGCGTGTCAATGAGGTTGAGCGTATGGCCCTTGTGTCCCATGCGCGCCGGCGCGAGCTTGATGGTAATCCCCTTTTCGCGCTCAAGTTCCATCGAGTCGAGCATCTGTTCCTTCATCTTTCGTTTTTCCACGGTCCCGGTCACTTCCAAGAGACGGTCCGCGAGCGTGGATTTTCCGTGATCGATGTGCGCGATGATGCAAAAGTTTCTGATGTGCTTCTGGTCGATCATATCGTGAGTATCCTAGCGGAAACCGGTCGTTTCGTCCATCCATTGGAAAGAAAAAGCCCGGACCGTCAGTCCGAGGCGATGTGACCGAAGCGGGATGAAGCGAGCACGTTGTCGCCCGGAACGCAGAGACGATGCACCGGAGACATCGCGCGATCGACGATCACGATAGATGTGTCCGGAAGCAGCAGCGCATGATGATCGACGAGACCCACGCGAACGAAGCCCGACCCCTCTCGGATCTCCATGAACTCGGGCGCGTGCCCAACCCACTGGCGAACAAGCAGCTCGGGCTGCACGCGCACGTCGTCTCCCGCGCGCGTGATCGACCCCATGGGTCCGCGCAGAAGTTCGAGGTTCTCGATGGGAAGCAAAACCTCGAAGTCTCGTCCAATGACCGGGATTTCCCACAGGAGCTCGTCCCAGTCCATCCGGCGGGCGCCTTCTTGGGAAACTCGCATGCTCCCTCCAGTCATTTTACGTCGCGTCCATTCGCGACAGAACAATACCGTACGCAATAGCAAAACGCGTGTCAAACGGACAGCCGAGTGTCACGACTATATCTCGTGACTCGACTGGAACGCCGGAATCACCACGTTCGTTTTCAGCTCATGGCGCAGGTGCGTGGCGAATACCTCCTTTGCCTCCGGGTCACCGTGCACCAAAAAAATTTTTTTCGGAACATTTCCGTCCTCCGGTTGCAGCCAGCGCGTCAGCTTGTTCATGTCCGCATGCGCGGAAAACGCGCCGATGGCAGCCACGCCCGCGTGCACCTCGATTTCCTTCCCGTAGATTCGCACGGTCTTCGCGCCCTCGTAGATTTTTCGACCGAGCGTCCCGGCGGCCTGATAGCCGATGATCAGCACGCGCGATTTCGGATCCGGAAGATACCGCATGAGGTGGTGCATGATGCGCCCGCCGGACATCATTCCGGATCCCGCGATAATGACCTTTGGGGCTTTCACGTCGTTGATCGCCTTGGACTCGTCGACAAGCAGAGTTTCGTGCAAATTTGGGAACGAGAAAAAGTCGCGGTCCGGCTCGGAAAGGATCGGCGTGTCAAACCGGAGATACTCCTTGAAGTGACGATAAATTTCCGTGGCACGAATGGCCATCGGCGAATCGAGGTACATGGGGACGCTCGTCTTGAGCGTGCGGAGCATTATGTCAATCTCGTACAGAAGCTCCTGGGTGCGCTCGATCGAAAATGCGGGGATCAGCAACACGCCTCCCGCGTGAATCGTTTCCTCGATGGCCGCGCGCAGCTTGGAAGCGCGTTCCGTCGGCGGCTCGTGCACGCGGTGCCCGTAGGTCGCCTCGCACACCACGACGTCCGCCCTTGAAATAGGCTCCGTATCCGGCAAAATCGGCACGTAGTCGTTGCCGACGTCGCCCGAAAACACCACGCGTCTCCCTTCCGCCTCAAACGAAATAAACGCGGACCCAAGCACATGCCCGGCATCATGAAACATCACCGTGATTCCAGGAGCGACTTCGATCTCCTCGTGATATCCAATTCCGGTCGTCCGTGCCTCAAGCGTCTCAAGGTCCTCGCGCTCATACAGCACCCTGTCGCCGCACTTTTTGGCGTTCTCCGACATGATGTGATAGGCGTCGTCGAGCACCACCTTGGTGAGCGCCTTGCACGGGTGGGTCATGGTAATCGGCCCCGCGTACCCTTCCTTGATCAGCTTTGGCAAACGGCCGGTGTGGTCGGCGTGCGGATGCGTCACATACACCGCGTCAAGCGAGCTTGGATCAAATCCGAAGGGCGACATATTTTTATCCCCGCACATGCGCTCGCCCTGAAACATGCCGCAGTCTACGAGCAGGCGGTGTTCCTTGCCATGCGCGTCGTTTGCCGTCAGCAGGAAACAGGATCCCGTCACCTCGTTGTTGGCCCCATGAAACGAAATCTTCATAGTTGCGGCTGTGCGTCGTCAAGGCCGAGCGACTCCTTATAATCCGTCCACCGACCCCGCAGCTGTTCTTCCATGTCCTCGGTCGGCGAATCATCATGGATTTCTCCGACCGCACGGTGGCTTTCGATCACTTCCTCGACCAAGTCATTGTACGTTTCCTGGGTGGTCACCCCCTGTGCCCGTCCCCTTTCCACGATTTCCTCAAAAATTGCCTCTCGATCTACGTTGAAATACTCGGCCATATGCGAAAGGTTATTGACTGGCGAAGACGTTTCCATCCCGCCCGGCCTTGAATCGTTACGTTTTATCGTCTATGATGACGCGACTTATGAAATTGGACTGGTCCGCGCTCCCTAAACCGATTATAGCACTCTCGCCGATGGCTGACATGACCGACTCGGCGTTTTGTCGCATTGTCAAGGAAACTGGAGAGTCGTGGGTCGTCTTCCGTGAAATGGTGTCCTCGGAGGCCGTGATGCGCGGAAATGACAAGACGCTCGGGATGACGGATATCCACCCGGAGGAACGGCCGCTCATCCAGCAAATCTTTGGGTCTGATCCGGCGACCATGGCCGAGGCCGCGCGCGTCATCGCGCAACGGCATGCGCCCGAGGGCTTTGACGTGAACATGGGCTGCCCCGTCTATAAGATCGTACACAACTTCAATGGGGCGGCGCTCATGAAGGAACCGGAGCTCGCGGCGAAAATCGTCCGCGCGATGAAGAGTGTCATATCGGTTCCGTTGTCGATCAAGATTCGCCTTGGCTGGTCCGACCCGGCCGAGTGCATCGAGTTTTCGAAGGTCCTCGAGGCCGCTGGCGCGGACCTCATCACGATCCACGGCAGAACCAAAACGCAAGGATACGCCGGCATCGCGGACTGGACCGCGATCCGTCGCGCAAAGGAAGCCGTATCGATTCCCGTGCTGTGCAACGGCGACGTGCACAGGGCCGAACTTGTCCAGGAGGCGCTCGCGGTCTCAGGCTGCGACGGAATTCTCGTCGCGCGCGGCGCACTCGGCAACCCGTGGATCTTCGCGCAAATCGATGATGTTCTCGCGGGCCGACCGCCGCGCGTCGTTTCCATGGAGGAGCGCGTCGCGACCGTCAAGCGTCACCTCGACCTGCACGTCGCACAATACGGCGAGCGAGGAGTCGTCACGTTCCGCAAACATCTCTCCTGGTACTTCAAGGGCATCCCCGGCGCCAAACGGTTCCGCGACGCCCTTCACACCGCCTCTTCCCGCGTTCAGTTGAATCAATTACTGGACGCATTGGTCGCGACAATGGGGAACGGAGCGCCGAGGTCCCCGTCCACCGGAGCGAAGTGAGGATGATTGGGATGATAATGGTAAGCAAATTACATGAAAACACGGTTGACAAAACCGTGTTTTTGTGCTATTCTGTGTCTACTTTGGCCCGCATCCCGCTGGCCAATGGAGGTAATGCTGATGATGTCCAACCTGCTGCGCTGGTTCCTTATTTTCTACGCCGCCGGGGCCGTCACCCTCCTGGGAATCAGGATCTGGGACGTCCGCTTCGGCGGCGACACCATGTTCTCCACCCCTCCGGAGTGGAACCTGGCCACCATGGCCCTCTACCTGGCAATCCCCGGGATCGCCATGGCGACCGGATTCTTTGTCCGGTTTCTCCGCGACTGACGACCAGGAGACGCCCCCTCCACTCGGAGCAAGGAGGCGATGCCCGCGGTCGTCTCTTTGTTTTCAACACCTCGCGCTCGTTGACATATTCCAGAAACGTTGATATTCTGCCCGCACAATCTGACCATTCCGGGATCGTCTAACGGCAGGACGAGGGACTCTGAATCCCTTAATCATGGTTCGAATCCATGTCCCGGAACCATCACGACCTGTTCCTACAGACCGGGACAGGGGGTGACCAAGAAAACCCGCATTCTTCATTGAGTGCGGGTTTTCGATTGAGGTTGATCGTTTGGCGACCCTTAGGTTTTCCTAGTCTTTTCAACGATCAGACGGTCGTCCTTCAAGATGATGCGGCTTTTGAGCTGTTCGAGAGGCATGATGAAGGCATTTTGTTGGTTCGAATCCAGCTTGGATACTACGGCCAGTAATCGCTGGAGCTTTTCTAACTGCCTTGTGCAGTGATAATAGACGTAGCGTCTTACCGTTCCATCTCTGAGATTCTTTACTTTCTCCTCGGCGGTGATTCCTGCATTGCATGCGTCACATGAGAATAATCTGGTGAACGAGAATCCCTTTGATCCATGTGACATTTGGGGATCAAGCCAAGATTCTCCTGCACATGATCGAATAGCTCCTGCGAGCTGTGAATTACGAAGCTCCCTGTATTCTCCATATGTTTGCCTTGTTATGTGGCATGAACAATAATGCCACATCTGTCCTGGGTGCCTAGTCCTGGGAAGGAGGTAAATATGGGTAATAAGAACAAAGAAAGCAAAACGCACCCGGAGGCGGCGACGAGTACGTCTGCCGACAAGCGCGGGTGCGCGAGTCTATCTGCTGCTATCAGCCAGCCGCTGCGACCGGTTCCGCGACTGTCTGGCGCAGGAAGTACTGCGCAATGTCGGACGGGAGCCTGTCGAGGATGGCCATATACTCCTGGTTGTGGTGCGTCACGAGGTCCATGAGCTTACGACGAAGCAGTGCGCCCGTGAACGAGGTCTTATGCAGCAGGTGGTGCTCGACCCCCTGCGGCCCCCAGGGGTCAGCTGGATTCTCCTTGTGGTCGAGCTCGATCAGTCGCCGGAGACCCTCGAGGAATTGCAGAAGCCGCAGATCCTGATCCTTGTCGATAGTCACGCTGCTCAAGCCTCCCCCGTGTCCGGAGAGAATGTCCCGGTGCGGGCTCAGGAGGTTCTGGAGGAACTTGATGTTGAGGTCGCGACGTGCAGCTTGACGCGCCCGACGTTCCTCCACCTTTTCCCACCACTGCTTCTTGTTCATTTCCGCGTGAGCCGAAATGCTGTTGGCGAACTCGATCCACTCGTCCACCGTCGGCTTCCAGGAGAGGATCTCCTCGGCGGTCGCACTGGTCGGCTTGGTCGTGTTCCAGTACCAGAGTGCTCCGGAGTCTTTTTGCACTCCGTACCCACGCTTCGCCTGCCAGCCCTCGGGGTCATGCTCGTTGGCGTAGTAGATGTCCTTGGCGCTGGCGCAGAAGCGCATCGCAGCCAAATGCATCGCTTCGAGCTTCGCCTGGAGCGCGGCGTCGTGGTCGTTGAGTACGCGCAGGTCGCGTTCGAACGTCTCGATGAGCCGATCCTTCTGCCTGAGCGTCTCGGACGTCGTGTTCGCCGACTGCTTCTGCTCGCGCTCGAGCCCGGCGACCTTCTCCTGGAGGTTCCATACCTTGGTCGTGGCAATGATGGCAGTGATGACGAGGAGGGCAACGAGCCCTATGATGATCCACCACATGTTGAACTCCTATGCAGCTCCTCCAAGAGGCAGCTGCAAAGAATCGGCACGCTTTGGCAGGCAGGGCTTATCCGACGAAACTGTCGGAATTCACCCCACCATCCAACAACGCGCTGTTCGTGTCCCTAAGCCAGGTTTCAAACCGGCCCCAGAACTGGCTAACTATAGGAAAAAATGAGCCTTTTGTCAATGGCTCATGGCTCGAATTTGTTGAAAATAAAGAGGTAATTAAACTTTCGAGTTGGTAAAACCGTCCGTTTTCTTCTAGCATTAGCTCCGTTCTGGGAAACTTAGGGACATATGACCCTAAGTGGACCAAGGAAACGGTGTCCGTCGTGCGGAAAACAGATGCAGCGTTGGGGAACACACCCGTCGGGGACGAAGCGGTGGAGATGTCCCGAGTGCGGCAAGAACGCCGTGCGGAAACGCAAGGACAACCAGGTTCGCGCCCGGTTGTTTTCGTTCGTCCGATGGCTCAACGGAAAATCGACGCTTACGGAAGTCGCATCCGAGAAAGGCGTGAGCGTGCAGTCAGTCTCTGCATGGTTTTGCGCCTTCTGGCAGAACCCGCCCAAACCACAATTGGTTCCCAATCCCCGCGTGTTGGTATTGGACGCAACTTCCGTAGTTCCAAGACGATGCATGCTCCTCATCGCCGGGGATGGCATACGCAGGCATCCGGTCTCGTGGGCGCCGACTTCCCGGGAGTGCCACGCGTCCTGGTTGGACTTCCTGCGAAACCTCATGTGGCATGACACGGAGCCGGACGTGGTCGTCTGTGACGGACAAAGAGGCCTTTTGAACGCCATTCACGACGTCTGGCCAAAGGCGCGGATCCAACGCTGTCTCGTGCACGTCGTGCGCCAGGCATCCTTGTGGCTGACACAGAACCCAAAGACGCTTGCTGGATTGCATCTGCTCTCCCTTGTCCGCGGGCTCCCGTACGTCCGTACCAAACGACAGAAGCGGCGATGGATCCGAGCCTTCCATTCCTGGGAACGCAAACATGACGCGTTCCTGAAAGACCGGACGTACGGTCCGAGCGGACGCTGGTGGTATACCCACCGAAAACTTCGCGGTGGAGTGACCATGGAGCTGGAGCAGCGCGTATGGTCATATGTTGCCGTTATGTTGCGGCAAGGACATTGATGTAGACCTGTCCTGTGTGCGCCCTAGCTACGAAAGTGATTTTCCACCAGTCAGCACCATGTGGACACGCTTAATTATTGATTAGCTCCCCTCCCTCATCCTCCTTTCCCTCATCTGTTCCTCCGTGGTACCATTTTTCCGTATTTACGCCTTGTATGCC
>Ga0156524_116_pt3 | contig 63751 bp, 61 predicted proteins | sample RifOxyB3_FD_111919 | JGI IMG/M metagenome (GOLD analysis project Ga0156524, IMG submission 111919) | Candidatus Uhrbacteria bacterium RIFOXYB12_FULL_58_10 | reverse complement strand
CGGATCCAGACCATCGCCGACCTCAAGGGCGGCGTGAAGATCGCGGTGCAGGGCTACGGACCGCACGAGGGCGTGAACGTCGACGCGATCGAGAAGGACGCGAAGCTCAAGCTCACGGACGTGAAGATCGTCAGGGCGAAGAACCTGACCGGCCAGGACAGCCCCGTCAGCCTCCTCCAGGAAGGGAAGGTGGACGCGGCTTGGGTGATCACGCCCGACATGTTCCTGCTCACGGCCGGCGGCAACGTCGGCACTGGCGCGGAGGGCTCGGTCAAGGGCGCGCACCAGATCCTGTCTACGGCGGAGCGCACGCGTTCCATCGCGGACCTTTACTACGTCAACCCGGAGTTCTACGCCTCGCACAAGGAAGAGGTGGTGAAGTTCGCGGTCGGCGTGCTGAAGGGGCAGGAAGAGATCGTCGAGCTCAAGAAGGCGTACGACGCGGGCGGCTCCGAGGACTACCGGGCGCTGCTCGTGCAGCTCGGCGACCTGATGGGCTCGCTGCCCGACGGCTCAGAGGCGGACGCGGCCGGGCTCGTCGCCGACTGCAGCTTCGTAGGCCACCCGGGCAACGTCGCGTTCTTCACGGACGACGACGCCAAGTCGCTCACGAGCTGGGCGTACTTCAACAGGCGCGGCGGCGAGGTCGCAGTGAAGCTCGGCTACTCCAAGTCGCCGGTGACCCTCCCGGAGGGCGTCGTCGACTGGAACCTGCCGATCTTCAAGCAGTATCTCGAAAAGACCGATGTTGCCAGGAACACCGCGCGTTTCGACGCCGCGGCTGTGCGTCACAGCATCGAGAAGATGGAGGAGGATGGATCGTTCTCGGACAACACGCGGCTTTCTTTCACTGCCTACTTCCCGGAGAACGAGACGCGCGTGGACGGGTCCAAGTACGAGACGGAGTTCGCGCGCATGCTCGAGCTCGGCCAGACCTACACCCGCGCCGCCATCGTCATCCGCGGTCACGCCGACCCCACGCACATGGTGGCCAACATCATCAGGGCCGGGGTCAAGGCCGGCGTCATCCAGGAGTCGGGTAACGCCTCGACCGGCCGCACCTTCTTCTACGAGGGACGGCCGTTCGATCTGAAGACCGGCCGTAAGGTCATCAGGCTCGCCACGAGCCCGCAGTTCAACGGGATGTACGCCGAGGGCGACAACCCGCGCGAGCTTGCGACCGCGGCGATCGAGATGACCAAGCAGCGGGCCGACGCGGTGCGCGACGCCTTCTTCGCCTACTCGAAGAATCGCGGCATCGCGCTCGACGAAAGCCAGGTGCAGACCGACGGCGTCGGGTTCGCCGAGCCGCTGGTGGTCAAGGCGAACAACGCCGACGAGGCCGCTCTGAACCGTCGCGTCGAGTTCGCGCTCGTGCGCGTCTCGGCCGAGGCGGTCACCCAGTCCGACTTCGATCTGTAGGGGAGACGAACATGAAAAAGATCATCCTTCTGTTCGCCGCCCTGCTCGTCGCGTTCTTCCTCCCGCTGGCTCTGGCACGCGCGGAGGAGAAGGCGCACGACTGTATCGTGGTCGTGCTCGACGGCTCCGGCTCGATGAACGATCGGATGTCCCAAGGACGGTCGCGCATGGATGTCGCCAAGACGGCGCTCATGTCGGTGTTGGCCCGTGTGCCGTCTGACACCCAGATCGGCATCGTGGTGTTCAACGGCGTGTTCGGCGGCACGAACGACTGGATCGTCCCGCTGGGTCCCCGCGACCCGGCGATGAACGATAAGATCGACGCGGTCCGTCCGGGCGGGAGCACTCCGCTCGGCGAGTACATCAAGCGGGGCGCGGACGCACTGCTTGCCGAGCGCGGGAGGCAGTTCAACGAGGGCCGCTATCGTCTGATCGTCGTCACCGACGGACAGGCCAGCGACTCCGACATCATGAGTCGGACGGCCACCGAGACCGTCGAGCGCGGCATCCGCCTCGACGTGATCGGACTCGACATGGACGGCACGCACGATCTCGCCGCGATGGCGGACTCCTACCAGCCGGCGCAGAACGCGTCCGAGCTGGACAGGGCACTCGCCAAGGTGGTGACGATCGAGTCGTCGTCCAACCCCGGGCAGGCCGGCGGCGACGACTTCGCGCTCGTGTCCGCGCTCTCCGACGATGTGGCGCCCGGTCTCATACAGGCCGTGACCGCGCCCAAGGGCAACTGGCCCATCGGCGAGGGACCGCCCAAGCCGAAGGCGTCGGAGCCGGATGGCTCAGACGGCATGCCGCAGGGGTCTCCGACCTCCGCGACCGCGCCGCAGCCGCAGGCCAGCCCCGGGTGCTCGGTGATCGGCTTCGGCTCGATCTCCGTGCTCACGCTCCTGCTGGTTCTTCAGGCGACCCTGCGTCGCCGTCGTTCCGCGGCCTAGTGGCCGTACTACCGTCGCCGCATCGGCGACGGTCTTTTCCCCGGATGCACGACCCTGAGAGAAATCGAAGGGTCGCGCGTCCAGGACAAGAGACAGACCTTCAACAAGTGAGGACATTCCCATGGCTGGTGTCGACACCCGGCGCAGCATCAAGATGCTGGCGTTCGGCGGATTCGCTGTCGTTTTGATCGTCAGCGCGGTCGCCGCGTGGCACTTCCTGGTCAGCCCGTTGCTCGACCAGCGGCTCACCGAGAGCCTGGCGTCGGACGCCCAATACCGCGTCGTGGCCACGGTGGCGGACGACGACTTCTCCGGGTACGCCCCCCTGCGTTCGCCCGAGGTCCAGCAGGACCTCAAGGCGCAGGGGATCAAGCTGGACTTCCGCGACGACGGGGCCAACTACGCGGCGCGGCTCGAGGCGTTGAAGACGGGCGAGGCGGACCTCGCCGTGTTCACGGTGGACTCTCTCGTGAAGAGCGCGGCCGACGCCGGTGGGTTTCCGGGCCTCATCGTGCTCGCCATCGACGAGTCGGTTGGGGCGGACGGGTGCGTCGCGCATGTCGACGACAAGGGCCAGAAGCCCGCGACGCTCGACACCCCGGCCACGAAGTTCTACGGGACGCCGGACAGCCCGAGCGAGTTCATCGCCCGGGTCGCCCGCGCCGACCTGCAGTTCAACGCGCTCGCGGGCGACTGGTTCGTCGCCACCGATGGGGCCGCCGACGCCTTCAACCGGTTTCGCATCGACGTGAATCCGACCCACCTGTACTGCATGTGGGAGCCGTACCTGTCGATGTCGCTTTCCGAGCCGGCCGCCTACGCGGTGTTCGACACCTCGATGGTGCACGAGTACGTGGTGGACGTGCTCGTGGCACGGCGCGAGTTCCTCGCCGAGCACCCGGACGTCGTCGAGGCCGTGATCGCCGCGCACCTGCGCGCGACCTACCGGCTCGGCAACGACCCGAAGGCGCTCACCGAGCTGCTCATCGCGGACGCGAAGGACACCAAGGCCGGCAAGTTCTCCGAGTCGCAGGCCGGTGCCATCGCCAAGGGCGTGCGCTTCACCAACACGCTCGAGAACTACGCGCGGTTCGGGCTCATCCCGCCCGCCGAGGCAAGGGGCCTCTCCAACTGGGAGGACATCTTCCGCAAGGTGGTGCGCGTGTATGTCGAGACCGGGGCGATCAGGAGTGACCCGTTCAACGGCGACTACTCGGCGCTCTTTCACTCGAAGACCACCCTCGCGAACCTCCAGCTTCAAGGTTTCCACCCGGTGGCCAACGCCGGCGCGGTCCCCGGGCTGGAGTCGGGTGACCTCGACGCCATCCGCGGCGTGGAGGAGCTGCCAGCGCTCGCCGAGGAGCAGTGGACCAAGATGAGCGTGGTCGGCAACGCCCGCGTGGAGCCGATCTCGTTCCGCCGCGCGGCGAGCGAGCTCGAAATGCAGGGCGCGCGCGACCTCGACCAGCTCGTGATGCACCTGCGCTCGTGGAGTTCCTACTACATCACCGTGGTGGGACACGCCCGGGCCGAGGGGGACCCGGAGGCCAACCTGGCGCTCGCGAAGGCGCGTGCCGAGACGGCCGCCAAGTACATCACGGACCACGGCGTGAACCCCAACCGGGTGCGCGCCGTCGGAGCCAGGCCCTCTGGCCACCAGGGCGCGGCCCAGAGCGTAACGTTCGCGCTCATGCAACCCAGTTACTAGGAGACATGGCCGATGGCAGACAGCCTGAAAACCAGGATCCTCGTGAATCTGGTCGGGAAGCCGGCGGTCATCATCCCAGCGCTTGGGAGCTTGATCGCCTTCGCCGGCGCGACGGTCGCGTCACATCCTGGGGTGCCGGTCTTTGCCGGAATCCTCTGTCTCCTCACCACCGCCGGCGTCGTCGGCTACCGGTTCCTCTTCAGGATGGAGGAAGTACGGGAAGGGGTGAAGAAGGAGTTGGACGGGGAAAGCGCGGCCGCCCACCAGGAGGACGTGCGATCCCGCGAGCAGGAGCTCGACGAACTGCGTCGGAGGCTCTGCGCGGACGGCGATTCGAGGGACGAGAAGATCCTCGACGACCTCCGGTCGCTCGACGGGCAGTTCACGGATGAGATGCCGTGGATCGCCCGTCTCGACCAACGGTCGCGGATCGACACGCAGCATGCCTCGCGGCTGCTGTTCGACACCTCGATCCAGGGGTTGCGCGACGCGCTGCAGCTCTTCGAGAGCTCGCGGCAAATCACGCATCAGCCGACGTGCGAGCAGCTCATGCAGCAGCGGGAGGCGTTCATCGCGGACGCCCAGACCAGTGTCAGCACGCTCGGAACGATGCTGACGCAACTGCAGCAGCTCATGGTCGAGTCACGCTCGACCGAAGACCAGGCCCGTGCCCGACGTTCCCTCGAGGAGTCGGTCGCGACCACCATCCGGACGGAAGCTCGCCTTCGCAACCTTGGCAGCGGCCGTCGTCCACTCTCTCGGGAAACCGAATCGTAAGGTTGTTCGTCAGTCAACAAGCACAGGAGATACCCACATGGGATCGATCGGCGCATGGATCAGCGCGTTCTTCGCCAAGATCTTCGGCACGGTGGACCGTTCCACCGACAAGCTGCGGCAGGACCCCGACGTGATGAAGCACGAGTACGGGAGCGTCATCCAGGAGAAGTCGGGCAGCGCTCGGCGGCTCAAGGAGGCGATCGCGACCCTCATCCGCACCCAGGAGGGCTACAAGACCGAGCTCGAGCGGGTCGAGGACGAGGCCGAGGAGCTCGCCACGGACGTGGCCGGCGCCGAGGCCGCGGCCATCGCGCGCGCGAACAAGCTCGTCGCCGCCGGGAAGTCCCAGGCGGACGTGGAGGCCGATCCCGAATACCTCGGGCTGATCGAGTCCCACACCGACTGGTCTTCGTCGCTCGGGGACAAGAGGGCGCGCATCACGGACCTGGAGACCCTCATCGCCCAGCTCGGCGAGCAGATCGACGAGCAGACGCTCAACCTGAAGGGCGTGATGCGGCAGATCGAGGACCTCAAGGTCGAGCAGGCGCAGGCCGTCGCCGAGGTCATCTCGAACAAGGAGCTGGCCCAGATCAACGACATGCTCTCCGGGCTCGCCACCGACGGGACCGGCGAGAGGCTGCGCAGCCTGCGCGAGGCGCGCGGCCAGGTCAAGGCCGAGGCGCGGCTCTCCGCCGCGCTCGCCGGGACCGACACCACCGCGCAGCGCGCCAAGGTCCGGTCCGCCGGCCGTTCGGCCGCCGCCAAGGCCGCGTTCGCGGACAAGGTGTTCGGCGCGGCCGCCAAGGACGCGCCCGCCGCGACCCCGGCCCCCGCGGCCGACACGGCGCAGAAGCGCATCGACCAGCTGCCCTAGAGGGCGGCTACAACTCGAGGGAGACCCAGCCTCCCTCTCTTTTCCCACCCGCCCCGGCTAGAACCCGGGGCGGGTGACCACCCTTTGCAGGCGGGCAGCCTGCTGACACCAAGAACGAGGCAAGAAATAGCATGCGGTTCCTTCCCATCGCGCTCATCGCGCTCGCCATCGGCTGCTCCGGCGACGCACCCACGAGCGCCGACAACGGCACCAACGCGACCGGCCCCGACGCCGCCACGCCCGCCACGACCACGGCGCCCCCCGCGGGCCCGTTCACCGTCGGCTGGTCCGAGTACCCGTCCTGGTCGGCCTTCTGGGCCATGCACAAGGCGGGCACGCTCGACGGCGACGAGGGCGAGCTCGGCACCTTCGAGAAGCAGTACAACGTCGACATCGTCCTCGTGGAGGGCACGTACGACGACTGCATCGCGAAGTACAGCTCGGGCCAGCTCGACATCGTCGCGCTGACCAACCTCGACACGCTCGCGACCGGCGTCCGGTCCGTGGCGTTCCTCCCCACCTCGACCAGCTTCGGCGGGGACCAGGCGTGGACGTCCACGAAGATCACCGACCTCGCCCAGCTCAAGGGCAAGAAGGTGCACGGCCTCGCCGGCTCGGTGTCCGAGTACATGTTCCGGCGCAACGTCGAGATCGCCGGGCTCAACCAGGCGGACTTCATCTGGGTCGGCGAGACCCCGGAAGCGGTCACCCAGGCGATCATGGGCCACAACGAGAGCTTCGGCGCCGGCGTGGTGTGGAACCCGTACGGCATCGCGATCCGCAAGGAGCGGGCGGACATGCACCCGCTCGTCACCAGCCGCGCCATCGGCGGCGAGATCGTGGACATGCTCGTGATGTCGGAGGCTTCCGCGGCCAAGCCCGGGGCGGCCGCCGCTCAGGGCGCCCTCACGGCCGCCTTCTACGACTTCAACGACCGGCTCCAGGGCCCGCAGCGCGACGAGCTGCTGGTCGCCGCCGGCGAGAAGTTCGGCGCCTCCTCGGTGGAGGACATGAACATCGCGGTGGTCGAGACCAAGTTCTACGGGTCGTCGGCCGAGGGCCTGGCCGTGTGGAACGGCGCCCAGCTCCGCGAGACGATGCCCCGCATGGTGCAGTTCGTCATGGCGGGCGGCGTGGTGACCACCGAGCCGGTCGTCGCCTACGGCGCCGCGCCCACCGGCATCCCCGACACGCAGGCCTACCTGCGCTTCGACGCCTCGGCCATGGAGGCGCTCTAGACCTGAGCGCCGCCCCGCGGCACTAGCGGTCCCAGTGACCGCTCTTTTCTCAAGGACACGGGAGGTCCGTGCCCTTAAGAGAAGAGGAAGCCCTTTTGAGAACGGAGACAACATGATCGGATCGCCCCTCAGCCGGCGGACGACGGTGCTCATCACCCTTGTCTCGCTCGCGCTCATCGTCACCGCCTACTTCGTCCTGTCGGAGTGGAAGCACGCGGTCAACCCCACCGACAAGACCATCCCCAACCTCTCGCAGCTCCACGACGGGTGGATGCAGCTCTGGAAGTCGAGGATGGGGGAGGGCCGTTGGTTCCTCATCGACCTCCAGGCGAGCGGTCTGCGGCTCGCGTGCGGCCTCGCCATCGGGGTGAGCGTCGCGTTCTTCCTCGGGCTGTTCACCGGGTGCTACCAGGCGGGCCACGCGGCGTTCCTGCCGGTGCTGTCCCCGCTCAGCAGCATCCCGGCCATGGCGATGATCGCGGTGTACTACGTCTTCGTGCCCAGCGGGCACCTGATGTTCATCTCCATGATCGCGCTCGGCATCCTGCCGAGCGTGGAGCAGGGGGTGCGCCTCGCGGTCCGGTCCATCCCGCCGGGCCTGCTCGACACGGCGCGCATGCGCGGCGCGAGCACCTTCGAGGTGATCGCCTGCGTCATCGTGCCGCAGGTGCTCCCGCGGTTCGTGGACCTCACCGTCCTGGCGTTCGCGGGGGCGATGCTCATCCTGCTCGGCTCCGAGATGTCCATCGGGGGCGGGGAGGGGATCGGCTACCGCATCAAGCTCGTCATGATGAAGAGCGAGATGTCCATGATCGTCCCGTATCTCGCGGTGCTCGCCCTCGGGGGAATCGCGTTCACCTACGCCATGGGGTTCCTGCAGAAGCGGGCGTTCCGTTGGTACAACCCGGAGAAGCGCTGATGCCTCGCCACCACGACATCGTCGTCTCGTGCGACGCGGTCGGCCACGCGTTCGACGAGCGGACGCGCGTGCTGCACGACGTCCGTCTCGACATCGCCCGCGGGCAGATAGTGGGGCTCGTCGGACCCTCGGGGTGCGGCAAGTCCACGCTGCTCTTCCAGATCTTCGGCAAGCTCCGCCCCACGGCGGGCGCCGTCGAGATCCACCCGCGCGCCGGGGAGCGGCATCCGGTCAACGGGATCGGGGCCGACCGCTGCATGGTGCTGCAGGACTACCAGCTCTACCCGCACCTGTCCGCGCTCGGCAACGTCGCCTTCGGGCCCATGGTCCGTGACACGTCGCCGGCGTTCCGGACGCTGCGCCCGTTCGCGTGGCGCAAGGTCCGCGCGCAGCAGCGCGAACGCGCGGCGGCGATGCTCGAGAAGCTCGGTCTCGCCGGCCACGTCGACAAGTACCCGCACCAGCTCTCGGGCGGGCAGCGGCAGCGCGTCGCGATCGCGCAGGCGCTCATCATGGAGCCGGAGATCCTGCTCCTCGACGAGCCGTTCGGCGCGCTCGACGACGCGACCCGCGAGTCGCTCCAGCAGACGCTGCTCGGGCTGTACGCCGAGAACATGGCGGCCGCGCGGCGCGGAGCCATGCCCCCGTACACGATGCTCATCGTCACCCACGAGCTCAACGAGGCCATCCTCGTCGGCGACCGGGTGGTGGGCCTGTCCCAGCACTGGGACTGGAAGGCGGACGGGCACGAGGCGTGCCCCGGCGCCACCATCGTGTACGACGAGAAGGCGTCGGTGGAGGAGCCCGGCCAGTCCGTGGACCTCGCCTCCTACGCCCCGCAGCGCGACCTCATCCGCTCGCTCGTGATGAGGAAGGACACCCCCAAGCCGCCCGTCGGCACCCACGTCCGCTTCTGGGACCAGGTGCGCGCGGGCGAGGTCGAGGGCGTCCTCGCGGCAACTCGGGGAACCTGACGGTTCCCCTCTTTTTCCCAGCGCATGAGAGGTTCGTGCGCTCAGAGGAAGACATCCCAACGTTCCTTCCGGAGGACTCGAATGAGCGACTACCCGTGGCGCCGGACATTGGCGCGGATCTTCAACAGCGGACGGGCACGGACGGTCATCCTGTCCGGGAACGTCCACGACCTGCTCCACGTCGACGGCAAGGACGCCGCGGGCTCCTACGTTCCCCTCATCGCCTATCTCGCGTCGTTCTGGGGCAACCTGGACAACACGATGATGGTGATCTACGAGGTCAACGAAGGGATCCGCTTCGTCCGCGAGAGCGACCAGAAGGAGTTCTCGCGCGCGTACGACCAGTGGGGACGGCCCATCGAGCGCGTGATCGGCGGCCGCGTGGTCGTCCGGACCAAGGCCGAGGGCGCCGCTGCGACGTCGTTCGAGGAACTCCTCGATGCGACGCGTCGCAATCCCACGGGATGCCTGGAGCTCCTGCGCGCCATGTGCTCGTTCGCGCGGATGCGTGACGAGCGCACGTCGGCGCCGTTCATCGCCAAGCGGCTGGTCATCGTGGTCGAGGGGGCGGACCTGCTTCTCCCCAACGCCCCGGTGAATCAGCTGAGCGACGCGATGGCCTCGCGCCTCGCGATCCTTCACGACTGGTTCACGGAGGACGCGTTCGTCAACGGCAACGACAGCGTCATCCTCATGGCCGAATCGCGCAGCCAGCTGCACGACCGTATCTCCCGACTGCCGATGCTCGAGGAGGTCGAGGTCCCGTCTCCCGACGAGGCCGAGCGCCTCTCGTACATCCGGTGGTTCGACACGCGGCTTCCGCCCGAGCGAAAGCTCAGGGCATGGAGCACGCTCGAGGAGCTGGCCGCCTATACCGGCGGGCTCTCCGTCCGGGCGTTGCGCCAGTTGCTGGTCGGCGCGGAGGATGAGTCGATTCTCCCCGGCGCGGTCGTCGACAAGGTGGAGCAGTTCCTCAAGTCCCAGATCGGCGACGACGTGATCGCGTTCAAGCGGCCGACGCACGCCATGAAGGACCTGCAGGGCAACGCCGCTCTGCTCGCGTGGATCACCGCGGAGTTCATCCCGCGCGTGCGCTCCACCGACCCCGACGTCGCCTACGCGGCGGCGATCGTGGGCGGGCCGATCCGAACGGGAAAGACGTACATCTTCGAGGCGGTCGCGGGCGAGCTCGGCATCCCGGTGATCGAGCTCAAGAACTTCCGCAGCATGTGGGTCGGCCAGACCGACGTGGCGATCGAGCGCATCTACCGCGCGCTCCGGGTCATCACGAAGGGGATCGTCCTCATCGACGAGGCCGACACCCAGTTCGGAGGCGTGGGACGCGACGTCCACGAGACTGAGAAGCGCGCGACCGGCAAGTTCCAGCAGATGATGTCGGATTCCGCGCTGCGCGGCCGCATCATGTGGCTCATGCTGACCGCGCGCATCCACCTGCTCTCGCCCGACCTGCGCGGCGAAGGGCGCGGCGGCGACTGCATCGTCGTGGTGCAGGATCCGGAGCCGGGCTCCCCCGACCATCACGCCTTCGTGCAGTTCATGCTCAAGGGACGCGTGGCCGACGAGATCCCGCCCGAGCAGCTCGAGCGCATCCACGAGCTTACGCGCGGGTACTACGCCGGCGCGTTCCAGACGGTCCGCTCCGAGCTCAAGGCTCAGCGCAAGCTGCGCGGCCGCGACCTCACGGTGGACGAGGTCGTGGAGATCATCGGCAACAAGGTGATGTCCGACACGGCCAAGACCCGCCGCTACCAGCTCCTTCACGCGCTCGTCAACTGCACCGACCGGCGGCTGCTCCCGCCCAACTCCACCGACGACGTTCGCGAGGGGTGGAAGCGGGAGATCGTCGAACTCGAGGCCCAGGGGATCCGCTAGCTGGATCCCTCTTTCTCCGAGACCATGAGGTTGGCTCATGGGATTAGAGGAGGATACGCACGTGGATGCCAATCAACGCACAGAACGACTGATCCAGGCGGCGACCCGCGCGGGTGGGAAGACGTACGAGTTCGACAACGACCACGACCCGAACCTGCCCATCGGCTGCTTCTTCCAGCGTTCGCCGGAAGGGCTCGTCCTGTTCGTGCTCTTCTACACGCAGGCCTGTCGCTGGTCGCGTTGCAAGTTCTGCACGCTGCCGTCGACCTCGTCGCTCCGGCACGTGGGGTACAAGGCCATCATGGCGCAGATCGACCACGTGTTCGCGCAGCCGGACGTGGCCGGGAAGCTCGGCGAGATCCGCAAGGTGATTCTCTCCAACCAGGGGTCGATGCTCGACGAGCTGACCTTCTCGTCGACCGCGCTCATGTACCTGGTGGCCCGCTGCAACCTGCTGCTGCCGAACCTCGAGGTACTGACCCTCGAGACGCGCGTGGACTACGTGGACGACGCGGAGCTCGAGTTCCTGGCACGTGCCATCGCGGAGGGCGACACGCCGACGGTGCTGGAGATCGCGGTCGGGTTCGAGGCGTTCAACGAGCGCGTCCGCAACCGGGATCTGCTCAAGGGCCTCGCGCTCGCGAAGTTCGAGCAGCTCGTGGCTCGGTCGACCGCAAAGGGATTCCGGGTGAAGGGGTACTTCCTCCAGAAGTCGATCGCGGACATGGATGACGACGAGGCCGTGCGCGACGTGCAGGCCGCGATCGAGTACCTGGCTGACCTCCAGAGGACGGTGCCGGACGCGCGGCTGAACTTGCACCTCAACCCCACCTACGCCGCACGCGGCACGACGCTCGAGCAGGAGCTCAAGCGTGGCACGTGGACGCCGCCCAGGCTCGTCGACACCGCGCGCGCGGTGCTGCACGGCAAGGGTCGCGACCTGCCGATTTTCGTTGGACTCTCCGACGAGGGCCTCGCGGTGGAGGGCGGGTCGTTCGTCCGACCGGGCGACGAGCCGCTCGTGGACGCGCTCGAGGCGTTCAACCGAACGCAGGACTACGGGCCGCTCGAGGAGGCGTTCCTCAAGGCCATCTCGCCGGACTAGGGTTCGGCTTTTTTGTTTCCCCTCCTGCCAAGGAGGGGGTAGGGGAGGTTTGGGAAACGCGTGGTAGAATACCGCCGTATGAACTGGCTCCTCATCCCCGTCTTTCTCCTCCTGTTCTCCATGGCCTACGCCACGCTTTCGGGCGCGCCGTGGGTGCCGACGTGGAAGCGGGACATCGCCCGCGCGAAGAAGCTGTTGGATTTGCAGCCGGGCGAAACGTTCGTCGAGCTTGGCTGCGGCGACGGGCGCGTGACGTGCGCCGTCGGGCAGGGGACCGGGGTCGAGCTTTCGCTCGTCCAGTATCTCGCCGCGCAGGCGCGCCGCGTCCTGTCGCGCTCGAAAAACGTTCGCTTCGTGTTCGCCAACGCCTTCAACTACAAGCTGCACGACGTGGACGCGCTCTACATGTTCCTCATGCCCGACACCTACGAAAAAATCCGCCCGAAGCTCGAGGCGGAACTGAAACCCGGCGCGCGCGTGGTCACCTACGTCTGGCCCATCCCGGGCTGGGAGCCCGATCGCACAGACGAGCTCCCCGGCGCCCCAAAGTTGTATTTGTACAAACGATAGCTGAGCTTAAAATACAATACCCCCTGACGCACAGGTGCCCTTCAGAGGGTACTGTACGCCAGGGGGCTAGAGGGGAGCCCCTTGACCGTCGTGTCTCACCGCCAGCCGCGGCGGCTGCTGTCGTTGCCGCCGCCGCGCTGATCGCGGCCGGTGGCCTTCTTGGGCGGCGGAGTCTCGTAGCCAACCGGGACCCGCTTCACGCAGGTCCAGTTGGCCGCGAAGATCTCGCGACCGGAGTCGAGCAGGGGCGTGTGCTCGGGGCCGGTGGACGACTTCTCGACCACCAGTTTTTCGTTGAAGTCCCCGTTGCTCGGTGACAACTCCAGCACGAACGCGTATGACACGTTCGGCTGTTTTGCACCAACGGGCCGGTTGGTCGGGTATGCCGACTTGACCCGGAGCTGGGCCTTGACCTGGCTCAGCCCTTCGGTGGGCTCGAGGCCACCGGCAAGGTGGACGGCCACCTTTCCTGCCATCCCGAACCAGTATGGGCCCTGCGGGCCCTCCATCCTTTCCCACCGGATTTCCGAGAGGTCCATGAGGACGCTCCCGAAATCGTGAAGGTCGTGGCACTCGACGCGCAGCGCGTCGGTGCGGTTCTCCGTGGGGGGGAGGTCCTTGGTGTAGATCGGGGACTTGTCCCCGATCATTTCTTCGAACTTGCTGACCACGCCAGGAACCTGGGCCCCGGCGTTCAGAAGAAGAGAGCGCATGATGGGCGCCTCCTTGGGTGAAAGACACGGAGTGCCCGAAAACGGGCGCGACAAGAGGGTGAAATACACCTCGAATCGGAGAAGAAATTTACCACAAAATGGCAGTTTTGTCAATGGTCCTGGGAAAAACTTGGCTATTTATCGAGTACTCTGTATAATCGCGACGAAATAGAAACTATTTTTATGAAGCTTGACCAATTGCTCCTTCTGCCGCTCCACGCCGACCTTATGATTGACAATGAACCGTTCGCGCTTGCCGGAAAGGTGACCGTGGAACTCGAAGGCGGCGATGTCCGGCATTGGCTGTTTAACGCCGAGGGCGGCCTGCTTTCGGTGTCTCCGGACGATGAGGAGCTCGTGCTGTTTCGTTCGCTCGACGAAGAGGTCGAGCCGGAAAACGAAACGATTGGCTTTCAAGGAAAGGACTACGAGTTCTCCTACGAGGACGCCGGCACCGTGGGCGTCGCGGAAGGCGTCACGCCGGTGGAGGCCGACGAACGGTATACGTTTACGGAGTACGAGTCCGATGACGGGGAAACCATTCGTCTGGTGCGCAACGACAACACCGGAGAGTCCATCGCGTTCGTCGGATCCGTGGTCGGAGAAGAGGACATCGTCGCGGTTGAATAAAATAAGGTATACTGTGTCCGTATGCATGGCAGACGGGCACTTTTGTTTATTGTGGTTTCGGTAACCTGTCTTTTGGCGTTCGTGATCGCGGCGTACGTGGTGTTGTCGAAGTTTCGTCCGGAAGACGAGATTCGGCGGATGTTGGTCGCCATGAGCGAGGTGCAAACGATCCGCGAGCGCTCGGCGTTCTCGTGGACGCGCGGCGAGGGAAAATCGCGCGTGACCACCACGCTGTACGCCACGGGGCAGTTCGATCTGTCCAACCCCTCGCGGGTCGACCAGGCGACCAAGTTTCGATTGTTTCGACTGAGCCGATCAAAGGATTACGCGGATCTCTCCGGGGAAATCCGCACTATCGACGGCATTTCGCACTTAACGTACGCGCCTCCCGGCCCGGACGTCGATGGAATCGATTTTGCGGACAGCGATACGTGGGTTTCGTTCGCTTCCGGCGAATTGCCGCAATGGGGTGCGATTATTCCGGGTCTCGACGATCCATTTGGCAATCAGGACGCGGGTAACGTGGAGCGGGCAGGCGATTGGACGCCGGAAGGAATCGCGCGGCTGCGCTATCTGCTTTCGCGCGCGGACATCTTCGTGGTGGCATACGACGACGTGACCGAGCTTATTTCCGCGCACGCCACGCGCGTCATTGACGCGCGGTTCGATCCGGATGCGCTCCGTTCGTTTTTGCGCGACGGAATCCGGGCGCGCGAGAACCGCGAGCCAACCACCGCGGAGCGCCTGGAAGTCGAGGATCAGGCAAAGGCCCTTGAGAAACTAGACGTCCGCTTTTGGATTGGAATCGACGACCATCTTCTTTATCGCGTTCAGGCGGCTGGCGCCATTCCGGACGCGACGGGCCAAGCCGGCGAAAACGTGCTGGTTCCATTTGACCTGATTGTCGAGCTTTCCGGTGCCAATGATCCATTCGAGTGGGTCGCGCCAAGCGTTTCCTTCTCATTTTACGAGGTTCTTGGCCGTACGCTTGGGTCTTATGGCGAAAGCTCGTCATCAACAAAGCATTCGATGGAGTTTCTTCCCGATGACGTGGCTCGGCTCCCAACGGAATCCGTTACCACGAGCGCGGACCCGGACAATGACGGTCTAAGCAACCTGCTGGAGGCGTTTTACCGAACCAATCCGAACGTCGCGGACACGGACGGGGACGGCATACGTGACGGCGAAGAGGTACTCAGCGGAAAGAATCCGCGGGGAGAAGGTACCTTATTCGGATTTGGACTTGGGGAATGACGCTATGAGTCGAAGAAAGCATTGGCACCAATCGAACAGGCATTCCGCGTCGGACTGGCGCATGAAGGCGTTTCGGTTTGGCATGGTCGCGTTCGCGTCGGTCATTTCGCTGAAGTTGTTTGTGCTCCAGGTGCTTGATCATGCCACTTACAAGGCGCTTGCCTCCGGCCAGCATGAGATTTTCAAGGAACTGTTTCCGTCGCGCGGTGACATCCTGATTCATGATTTAAAGGATGACGTCCTTCTCCCCGTTGCCACGGTCCAGCAGGTCGCGTTCGTGTACGCGGATCCGAGAAAAATCGAGGATGCGGACCGCACGGCAAAGGCGCTTGGCAAGCTGTTCCAATTCGACGATGAAAAAATCGACGCGCTCGAGGAGCGGTTGAAAGACCGCGAGGACCCGTACGAGCCGATCCAGCGCAACGTGAAGGATGAAGCGCTCGATCAGCTCATCGCGCTTGAACTTCCCGGCGTTTTCTATTTGCGCGAGGAAGGCCGCCTGTATCCGGAATTAGGACTCGGAGGCCATGTGGTCGGTTTCGTTGGGAGCGGACAGGACGGCGCGCTTTCGGGAAAATACGGGGTCGAGGGATATTTCAACGAGGAACTCACCGGCACGCCAGGATTCTTGCGCAGCGAACGCGATATCGCGGGTCGTCTCATTGCGCTCGGAGACCGGTCCATTGAGCCGGCCGTAGACGGCTCGGACGTTGTTTTGACCCTTGATCGGACCATCCAGTATTATGCCTGTACGAAATTGCATGATGCGGTTGCCAAACACGGGGCAGACGGAGGAAGCGTCGTCGTTCTTGAACCGCAAACGGGAAAAGTGCTGGCCATGTGCGGAGCGCCCGACTTTGAGCCGGGTGCATATCATGAGGTGGATTCCATCAATACCTTTAACAATCCCACCATTTTCAGCTCATACGAGCCAGGGTCCATTTTTAAGACCATCACCATTGCCGCCGCGCTTGATACCGGGGCGATTACGCCGACCACCACGTTCGAGGACGTTGGATACGTGATGGTCGACGGTTGGCCAAAACCGATCGGAAACGCGGAAGGAAAAGTGTACGGGGTGGCGGATATGACCAAGGCGCTTGAGGAATCCATTAACACGGGAATGGTGTTTGCCATGCGTCAGACCGGGATGGATACGTTCGTTGAGTACGTCAAGAATTTTGGGTTCGGCGTTCGAACGGGAATTGAGCTTGAAACGGAAGCGGCCGCGGACATTTCCGCCTTGGATTTTGGCCAGGAGGTGTATGCGGCCACGACGTCATTTGGGCAGGGAATTACGGTGACGCCACTTCAAATGGCCGCTGCGTATGCGGCGATCGCAAATGACGGGGTATTGATGCGCCCGTATGTGGTTGAGGACGTCGTTCATCCGGACGGATCGCGCGAGAGTCGTCTCCCGCAAGAGGTCCGGCGCGTGATCCAGGCAAAGACCGCGCGGCTTCTTGGGGCGATGCTCGTGTCCGTTGTGGAAAATGGCCACGGTAAGAAGGCGGGCGTTCCGGGGTATTATATCGGCGGAAAAACTGGAACCGCTCAGGTGGCGGACGGGTCGGGGTACTCGTCGAGCAAGACCATCGGGTCGTTCGCGGGATTCGGGCCCGTGAGCAGTCCAAAGTTTGCCATGGTGGTACGCATCGACAACCCGAGGGACGTCCAATGGGCCGAATCTACCGCCGCGCCTCTCTTTGGCGACATCGCGCAGTTCCTGCTACAGTATTTCGAGGTTCCGCCCGAAAGGCCGTTTAATGATTGAATCGTCAGGGCATAGAGCATATGAAGGGAATGATTCAGTGGCTGCTCGCGTTTTTTGCGCGTCGAATCCTTTTGCGACATAAGCCGATGGTGGTTGCGGTAACGGGGTCCGTTGGGAAGACGTCGGCAAAAAATGCGATCGCGGCCGTGTTGGGCGCGAAGTTTCGCGTACGAAGCCCGATCGAAAACTATAATAACGAGTTCGGTGTGCCACTCACGATCATTGGGGCAACCTCCCCGGGCAAGTCCTTGATCGGCTGGCTTCTTGTCTTCTTAAAAGCCAAGGGAACCTGGCTGCTTGGTGATTCGTCGTATCCGAACATGCTTGTCCTCGAATACGGCTTAGATCGTCCGGGCGACATAAAGAAGCTGTGTCGGTTAGCACGTCCGGACGTTGGCGTTCTGACGGCCATTTCGCCGGTGCATGTCGAATACTTTGAATCATTCGAACGGTTGATTGAGGAAAAAGGGGAGATCGTGAAGCATCTTTTGCCGAACGGGCTCGCCGTGTTGAACGGAGATGATGCAAATGTTCTGTCGACAAAAGAGACGTTGTCGCGCGACAAACACGCAAATGTGACAAAGACGGTGACATATGGATTTGGGGAGGCGTGTGACGTGCGCGCGGAGCAGTATCGCATTGAAACGCGAGTTGGGGATCCGGATGGTTCTTTCGATTTGGGCGAGGAATTTTGCGCGATTCATTTTGACCTTGTGATCGGCGACGAGCGCGCGCCGGTTGTTTTGCGAAATTTGCTCGGTCGCGGACAGGCCTATTCCGCGCTTGCCGCGGCCGCGGTTGGGAAGCACTTCGGGCTGACCATCGACGAGATCGTCGCGGGACTTGCCGCGCTTGCTCCACAGCCCGGCCGGATGCGCCCAATTCCTGGAATCAAGGGCTGTCTGCTTCTCGACGATTCCTATAACGCGGCGCCAGCGTCCATGGTCACCGCGTTAGAAGTGTTGCGCCAGTTCGAGCCGCCGGAAGGCGCGCGTCGCGTTGTCGCGCTCGGAAAGATGGCGGAGCTTGGAAAGTATTCGGCTGACGAGCATCGACTTCTCGGGATCCGCGTCGCAGAGGTTGCCGATCTTCTGGTGTGCGTCGGCGAAGAGGCGCGCGATATTCGCCGTGGCGCCTTGGAGGCAGGAATGGATGAGGCTGATATCCAAGTGTTTGCGGCTGCCATGGAAGCGGGTCGGTGGCTCGACTTTAACGTGGGGAAGGGCGACATCGTTCTCGTGAAAGGATCGCAAAGCGCGCGCATGGAAAAGGTGACAAAGGATCTCATGGCCGAACCACTCCGCGCTTCGGAATTACTCGTCCGTCAATCTGGCAAATGGCTGGAGACATAAACCCTTGATCCTTTTTCGACCTGGTGGTATCCTTTTGCCACCAATTGCGGCCCTATCGTCTAGCGGTTAGGACGGCTCCCTCTCACGGAGCAAACTGGGGTTCGATTCCCCATAGGGTCACCATCACAGAATCTGTGTCCAAGCAAAGCTCCCTGAAAGGGGAGTTTTGTGTTATGTCAGCGACTTTTTGGTCGGTAACGGTGACGTTCATGAAGATTTTTCTGATGATGAAATCTAAATCTGCCATGCCGTCTATTTTTCGTATGAGATTGGCGATATTTTTGAATAGTTCATGAAACTCCTCGAACGTGGCAATCGCCTCGTTCGGGTTGAGACGTTGAGATTTGAGTATTGTGATTTGCTCCGACAATTCTTTCGCCTTGGCAAGGTTTGCCTTCATGTCGGCCTGATACTCCTTCACGAGCACCCTGTCGCCCTTCGCGCCGCGCGCGAGCTCCTTCATGTCCTCCATGCGCTCCTCGGCGTGCTGCCGCTGTGCCACGAGCGACTTCAGCTCCCGTTCCATTTCCTTGTTCTGCTCTGAAAGGATGCGTTCCATCTCGACGACGTAACGGGCATATCCCTTCTCGGTGGTGAGCGGGTGATGCTCCAGAAACTCGTATAAGGCGTCGAGCACGACCTTCGCACGGGTGGACTTGCCGTGCATGGAACAAACTTTTTTCGGCGTGTCGCAACGGAAATAATACTTGCCTTTGGTAATGCCCGTGGACATGAACTTCCCGCACCGCCCGCAAATGACGAACTGCCGCATGAGCGCGGCCTTCGTTTCCACGCGCGGGTTGAGTATCTTCTTGAGGTCGATGCCCATTTTCTCGCCCTCGCTCTCGTAAAGCCGCTCGAATCCGTCGATGGAGACGGCGGGGACGAAATCGTATTTTTCAAAAAGGTTGACGTACTGCCCGCCGAACTTCAATGCGCCAACGTAGAACGAATCATGGAGGATGCCCGAGACAAAATTGTCGTCGATGACGAGTTCTCGATGCTTGGTGTGCGGCGTCTGGACGGGATATCCGCGCTCGATAAGGTACGCCGCGATGTCCTTCTGCGGCGTACCTTCGAGGCGGAGGCGGAATATGTCCCTGATGAGCTCGTGGTTCTCGCCGTCGGGCAACAGGAAATGTGCGGCGCTCCTGTAATATCCGTGTTTGGCGTGGCTTCCTGCCCACTTGCCTTCGGCGGTCTTGCGATTGATGGCGTTCGTGACATTGAGCGAATGCTGGTCAACGTACTGTTTCGCCATGACGAACGTGATGCCGAGCAGCATCTTACCAGACGGCTCGTTCGAGAACACGAACCCGTTGGCGAACTTGAGGTCTTTGATGTCGCCCTTGTCGAGCATATCGATTATCTCGCCCGCCTCCTTCATGTTGCGCGAAAGGCGGTCTGGCGCCCACGCGAGGATGGCGTCGAACGTGCCAGCGCGGATGGCCTCCAGCATGGCGCGGAACTTCGGGCGCCTGTCTGAAACCATCGCGGACTCCTCTTCGTGGATGAGCTCCGTCCAGCGCAAGCCGAAACGGTCGGCGTACTCCTTGCACGAGGCGATTTGGTCACCGATGGTTCGCTGCTGTTTATCGGCAGAATCCGTGCTCTTGCGGACGTAAATGACGTACCGCAGCCGCTCCGCTCTGCCCGTGACGTCTGCTCCTTTTGCACCAAAACGGGCTTGAAGGCGTCCGACAAGTTCCGTGACCCTTTGCATTTCGTTGACGGGCTGTTCCATAAGATTTTAGGCCATATTATCACGAAAATAGGCATGATGCCATTGACAAAATGCCATTTTTGTGGTATTTTTGAGCGTCGTATATTCGACAGGGTGACATCATCCCGATGTCCCTGAGGAGCTCAGCCATGCGTAAATACGCCTTCTTTCTTACCCCGTTCGACGTGACCGAGCGTGGCCGTGACGCCGCCGCGCAGAACGAGCTGCTCATCGCTGGAGTTCCCGCGTTGACTACCACCTTCAAGGGCGAGCACAGGCCTGAGTTCCGCTCCTCCATCGTCGGAGCGCTGTGGTTCACGAACGGGGAGGTCATCGCCTTCTCCCGCAGCCACAGCTACTGGAGCGTCAACTCGTCCGCGCGTCTGCCGTTCAAGGTGGCGAAGGCGCTCAACGACCGCATGGGCAGCATCGTGCGAGTGGACGGCATGTCGGGTGGTACGAATGTCCAGCGCGGCGGCTGCGCCAACTGGCACGTCGATGCGCAGGAGGGACTCAACGCCCTCACGCAGGTGCTCAAGGACTGCTTCGGCACGCTGCACGACTCACCCCCCTCGGTCACCGAGCTGGCGCGGATGGGACTCGTCAACGACGCCATCTACGGATAGACCTCGCGCATCACGTCGCCCCGCCCGAAGAAGCCGCCCCGTGCGCCTTCGGTGCGGGGCTTCTTCTTTTTATCTCCAACAACCAAAAATGGCCGCCGTGATGGTGGTCATTTTTGGTACAGAAACGGTTTGTTTTTTACGCCTCCCACACGGACATGGGCGCGATGTCGTCGAGTATAAGTTCCTTCGGTCGTTCCTTGAACGTGAGCGGCGCGTCGGTCGCATTGAGCTCGTGGCCGAGCTTCACGAGCATGTCGAACAGTTTTTCTGTCGGCACGGTGTTGAGCTGGCGGGTGGCGAGCTCGCCTTCGACGGCTTCGAGTTGTTTGGCGAAAAGCTCCATGCGACGCTCCGAACCCATGCGAAACTTCTCCCGCATGGCTTCAAGCTGGATTTGCCGCATGTTGCCGAGCTCGTCCTTCATCTCCTTGCTCCACGCGACGAGCGTACCCTTCGAGACGTTGAGGCGCATCGAAATGGACGCAAAACTTACGCCTTGCGCTCGGAGCTCCACGAACTGGGTTTTGACTGTTATATCTTTCACAAATCGTTGTTTTTCTTTTGCTCTGCCTCCTGTCTGTCCTCTTCCGCCCATTTCATGAGGATGTCGGGATGGACATAACAAGCCCTTTCGTCCCATTCTGTTCTCTCTTCACCTAACTTTACCCATTGTCCGTCGATGCCCAAAACAGAACCTTCTGGCTTGTCTGGATTTGGCGCGGCACCAACGGCCTTGAGGGCGTGAAGGACCTCTGCAAGGTTGTTGGCATCGTCGGGGATTTGATTGTCTTCAGGCGTTGAGCTCATATTCTGTCCTCATTTTACGCCCGTTCAGTACGTCACGGCAACTTGCTGGAGTGCACGGGGACGCTTCAAGAACAGCACAGCACCACCGTTCCATCCCATCATAACGGGCATGAGTTCCCGCGCCATTTTGAGATAGTTCATGACAACCCTCCTCGGGGTCACCAAAGAAGCCACTGCATATCGCAGGGGCTTTTTTGCGTCCGTTAGGTTGAAGCCATATACCCACATTTAAAACAATTCCGTATGTTTCCGAAGCGATTAAACCATGCGTCTGTCGTAGCGCATTTGCTACATTTTCCACAAAAGGGATACACTTATAAAAAATTCACTAACAAAATGATTATGGGCAATCGAGGTGAAGGCGACCGAGAAGCGATAGCGGACAGCATGGAAGCGATAGGAAAGATAGAGAGAAAAGCAACTTTTTCCTCACGTTACGTTTACAAATCCGAAGGAGTGCCGAATGACCCAGATGTGATTGCGGCGATTGACGCATGGGCAGACGTTTGGGGCAATGAGGTGACTTCACTCGTGAATAATGAAGGGATCTTGAACATGGAAGACCCCGCACAAAAAGCAGCCAGCGAACATCTCGCAGATAAAGCGGATGCGGTGGCAAAACTTCTTCCAAATGCACAGTTTATGACTGGTATGGTCAAGTTTGATGGAGGCCGTGTGGAACTGTCTAGTTCGTAATCCGAAACTCGAAAATCCTGATTGATATCAAAAATGGCCGCCGCAAGGGTGGTCATTTGTTTATCAAAAAAATAGACCCGTTCAGGACGGGTCGTGGTTGGTGGTGTGCGTCTCATGCATCATGCCGCCCAGGATCGCGCACATGGTCAGACAGGCAACACCGATGATGGCGCCTGGCATCAGCATCCAGATGAGCCACGGCTGGTAGCCAATGGTCGCGGCGATGACCACGAACCCTAACCCGGCATCCAGGATCAATGCCGTGATGCTGCACATGAAGAACATGTTGAACAGACGCTTGGTCGGGTTGAACCCGCCGCGCAGGAGATGACCAACCAGGTAGGCCGCGGCGATCAGGACAATCATCAGGCCGATTCCGCTCAGCTCTACAAGGTCCTCTTTCCACATCTCATTTATGACGTCCAAATTTTTGTCTACTCTGGCATAGACAAAATCTGTGGACAGATTTTTTTCAAAAAATTTTGTGGATTTGTGTGGGTCTAATCATCGCACGATTGTCCGACGCGAAGGACGAAGAAAATAATCTTCCGAAGAAGATGAAAATGCCTGTGGATGATTTCACTTGCGTGTTCGTTGCAGATAAACGATAATGTGCGTAATGCATCGTAGATAAATTTCGCCGTTTATCCGTGCACACGATAAAAAGTTTTTTTCGAACCTTAAGTCATCGGCAACGTTTCGCTACTATGTCCAAAACTGCTACGTTATTTAAATCGTTAAGTTTTTTGGCCCTTGTCTTCGCGGTTGTGCTGGTAAGCAATTTGGGAGGATACCAAGTTGCTCGAGCCGGTGTAGGAGAAGGAACGGCAACCATCGCGGATACGACAGGTTCTCCTGGCGTTGAAGGTGCAGGAGCGGGCGTTACCGCTGAGCAAAACGTATCAGACGTTTTCACTATCGTTTTGACAGTGGGCCTGAGCGGAATCGCCACTGACGCAGATCATGTAAAATTTGATATTCCGGCTGGCTTTACAGCGCCTCACGCATCTGGAGGAGCTCCGGTTCCAACAAATGCTGGAGAGGTTGACGTAGATGGAGAATGGTTTGCGGTCGGCGCGGGAGGAGCCTGCGCAGTTACAATGGCTAGCTCATCTGCTCTAGGACAACTCATTTCGGTTGACGTCACGGGAGCATGTGCAAGTACAGATACCATCACCCTCACCTACAAGGGTACTTCGGCGGTTGTAATGGCAGCATCAGACGTAACTGTTCTCACCGATGACGTTTCTGGCGGTGGTGGTAGTGGACCCATTGGCATATTGCCGACCATTACGGTTGCGGACACAACCAAGCCGACGGTCACCTCCGCGACCCTCGACTACAACACCGGCGCGCTCGTCGTCACCTTCTCGGAGACGATCGACGCCAGCGCCACGGTCGCGTCAGGATTCCACCTGAACGACGCCACCGGCGCGGACGACGTGACGCTCAGCGCGGCCCCGGCCGACGTTGACGCCACCACCCTCACCTTCACGCTCACCGAGGCGCAGCGCGTGGCGGCCATCGCCATTTCCAACACGGCCGGCGGCGACGCGATCGACGCGGTCGTCCTCGACGTGGACGCGCTCGCCGTGACAGACATGGCCACCAACACCAACCTGGTCGACGACGCCAACGTCGTGACCGAGACAGCGGACACAACCAAGCCGACGGTCACCTCCGCGACCCTCGACTACAACACCGGCGCGCTCGTCGTCACCTTCTCGGAGACGATCGACGCCAGCGCCACGGTCGCGTCAGGATTCCACATTAACAACGTATCTGAAACGAATAGCGTCAACCTTACAGTTGCGCCGACGGACACGGACGCGACCACGCTCTCCTTCACGCTCACAGAAGCACAGCGTGTTGCAGCCATTGCCATTTCCGGTACGGCCGGTGGTGACGCCGGAGCGGTCGTGCTCGACGTGGACGCGCTTGCCGTGACAGACATGGCAACAAACACAAACCTCGTTGATCTTAACAACACAGTCACAGAAACAGCGGACACCACGGCACCGACCATAACAGCGATTGAAGTGCAGGACACGGATTTCGATGGTATTATCGAAACCATCGCGCTTACATTCTCGGAGCCAATTTTGACCGCGTCGGCCGGAGCAAATGGTTTCGACGTAACGTCTGCGGCTAATCATGGAACATGCACCGCAGAATCTATTACTCCGAACTCAACAACAAGCCGCAACCTTACGGTCACCTGCACGTCAGCCTATACGGCGGTCGGTGATATGAATGTCGTATTAACGGCAAACGCCGGCATGAGGGACATTGCCCTTAACCAAATCGCGACCGTTACTTTGACATCAGCTTCGTCTCCGGCAATTACGGATGCCGCGGATCCGGTCTTGATGTCAACGAGTCCTGCTTCCGCCGGTACGTCCGTTGCGACGGATGCAGACGTGATTCTGACCTTCTCCGAGCCAATGAACACGACCTTCGCGGAGGGAACGGAGTTCGCACAGACGCCGGATGCGACCACGTGGTCGTCTGTCGCGTCGTCGAGCAACAAGGTAATCACGCTTTCTCATTCCAATGACTTCAATTGCAACACCTCCTATACGATGGTGCTCGATGAAGCAGAGATTGCCTCGGCCGCAGCGGAAGCCCTTCTTACTACTGGTCCGGAAGATGGCACATGGTCGTTCACTATCCGCTCCTGCGGAGGTAGTGGCAGCGGTGGTGGCGGTTCGAGCACAGTAACAAGCACAACCGCTGTTATTACGCTTAGCAACCCCGATGACGGTGATTCATTGGATGGCGGCGAAGACGTGACCGTGACATGGTCCACCTCCGGTTCTGGCCATGACACGATCTCGCTCGCTTACTCAACCAATGCTGGTCTGACGTATTCGGAAATCGCGTACAATGTGGACGAAGACGACGGTTCGTACGCGTGGACCGTTCCAGATATCGACGCAACGGACGCGATTCTAAAGATTACGTCCTACGATTCAGGAAAGGGGACGCTTGATACGGACACGGTTACCATTGACATTGTCGCCTCCTCGGCCAGTAATGAGGAGGCAGATGCGGGAACAACCACGGAAGGTGCCGAATGGAGCGATAACGACGAGCATTATAATGCGCCGGGATCCGGTGAGTATGGTGCATCCCCGTTCGATGGCTCCGAGCAAGAAATCTCGGAAGTCTCTGCGGGATGGTTCATTCGTACCAATGGTTCGTCGTCGGTGTACTACGTCGATGAGAACCACGAACGTTTCGTGTTCTGGGACACGAACACATTCTTCACCTGGTCTGACTCATGGGATGATATTGTCTGGGTCACGGACGCGACGCTTCCGACCCTGACGCTCGGTGACGTGATGCTTCCGCAACCAGGAGTGACGCTCGTGAAGATTCAGAGCGATCCGAAGGTGTATGCCATCGACGTGGATTCGGATGGCAACTACCTGCTGCGCTGGATCCCGACCGAGGAGATTGCCATCACGTTGTATGGCGAATCCTGGGCCGATTACGTGATCGATCTCGACTCCACCGTCTTCTCGAAGTTCGAGACGGGTGAGGATATGTCAGAGAGCGATGACGTGGATACCAGCATCATGAAGACGCGCGTCGAGCTCGCTGAGCTCGCCCAATAGAACGGATAAACGGCGAATGACAGAAGGTTCGAACCAAACGCCGCCCACTCGGGCGGCGTTTGGATTAAAAAACCTGAACGCACGCGGTGTGGTTCAGGTCGTGAGAGTGAATTCGGGCGTCTTGACGAGGAGATAAGACGTGCCAAGTGTTCCGTCGGGAAAGAGGTTGAGACTCATGCATCGGCTCCCCTCGAAGTTCCAGTAGGTGATCTCCATGCCATGGTAGTCCATGACGGAATTCCCCTTGAATGACCCAATCACGGGCCAGTCCTGAGGAAGCGCCCAGTCTCGTGTCTCACCATACAGCCTCCGGAGCACCAGTCGTCTCACGCCGATGCGGTGGCAGTCTGCCGCGAAGTCGCCGAGCTCAGAAACGTTGTGCTCGTTTAGGACACAGGATACCTTCACTGGAATCCGCGCCTCGCGGATGATACGCGCCAGGTCGGGAACGCGTCTGGATCCCATCATTTTCGCGTACGTATCTGGATGGAACGATGGAAACGAAATGCACGCTCGATCGTAGAGGTTCAGGACCTTGATTTTTCGCAGAGCGAGAACCCCATTGGTGTGGATCGAAAACCGCGCGTCCGCATGAAGGCGTTCCCGCAGGAGTGCCAGGAGCTTTGCCTCGTGTTGGTAGAGCTGTGGATCCGTGGTCGTTCCCGTGAACACGATTTGGCGGACGCAATGTTCATTCGCCGCGTCGACGAACGCGTCGATTCCGCGCGGAGGGAATACGCCCAGATTGTCTTGGTTTACGTGCATTGGAATTAGCTTTCCAATGCACCAGGGGCACGCGCGATTGCACGGGCCCGCGAACAGGACATTCGCGAAGTCATACATGTATCCTCTCCCTTGCCATCATGTCGACAGCGCGATGGCTGTGGTCCGTGTCCTCATGCAGTCCGCGTCGCGGTCGATTAGGTGCCGCTGGATGCTGGGGGCAAAGAACAGGGCAATGATCCCGTTGACCTGTGCGACTCCCTCATGCGTCAAGCTCAGGGCGTGAGGCGTGTACGCCATGAGGCCGTTCTCGAGGACGAATTCGATCTCCGGACCGTATGCTTCTTCCAGCTGGATGCCGAACTTGGCCCGAAATGCCTCGCGGTTGATTTCTCCGAAGTAGAAGCTGACCGCGCACATCTTTCCCATCATCTGCCGCGCAGGGAGGTCATAGAGATCCTGGAGCGGAAGCCGGCCTTTGGCGACCGCGCTCAGGTAAGGCGCAAGATTCTTGCCCGCGGAGCCGGCATTGTAGGAGATTGTGGTATGCGTGGAGGTCTGCGCGCCCAGTCCAAGCCCGAGGTACGGCATACCGTCGATGACACGCCGTGCCAGATATGAGCTAGTCCCCACGTCGCCCGGGATGCGGCTGTAGGTGGTTTTTCCGTGGTTGGCCTGATAGCCAGCGTCCGAAAGCATGGCCTTGGCCAGTCGCATGAGCGACCGCACGTCTTCAAGGATCACGCCTTGCGCCTGGTGGGAGATGCGCGTCAGCTTGTAGCGCATCCGGTACAGGGTGATGTACTCCGGACTGAGGTCGATGGCATGTGCGAGCGTTGCCCGCCAGCTTTCAAGCGACTGGCCGGCGAATCCGTACATGAGGTCGACGTTGAGGCGCTGGAATCCGGCCGCGCGGATGTTGTCAACGGCAACCCGATGCCGTTCGATTCCGTTTGCGGATCGATTGAGGGCCATGAGCAGGTCGGGCTGAATGACCTGGATGCCCATGCTGATCCGGTCGATGCCCATGCGTCGGTACGCCGCGATCTTGTCGGGCTCGGCCGCGGCGATCTTCGGGGTGGTTTCGATGCTGATGTCCGCTCCGGCCGCAAAAACATAGCGTGCGCGCACCGTCTCTACCAGCCGGGCGATCTGCTCGGCGGGAACGAACGACGGCGTGCCTCCGCCGATGTCAAAGCCGTGTACGAGATGGTCGTGACCGCTCACGATGTCTCCGTACAGGTCGAGCTCACGGAAAAGCGCGCTCATGTACGCGTTCGTTTCCGACAGCTCATCGCGACCGACCACGGTATATTCGCAGAATGCGCATCGGGTTTCGCAGAACGGGATGTGCGCGTAGAGGCACAGATCCGTGATACCGCTCCAGGCGCCATGGACGGTCTCTTCGTGTCGGTCGGGCCGGACGCGATACGGCCCCCAGGTGGAGCCATGCGCGATGGGGTAGGCCGTGTTGGAGATGTGGTGACTGCAAAGCCCGGCCGCGAATACAATCGCTGGGTCGTAGCGAATGACGTCGGCTTGAACCGGAGACGGCCAGGAACGGGCGGTGCGTTCAGACATGATGTTCTCCGATCGATTCGATTGTGATGGAGCGCAAGGCACTACTTAGTGTCTTATAAACACATAGTAAGCTTTGTAGAAAATCGCGTCAATGGAAAAGAACGAAGCGCCCAGTATGACAAAAAAAAGAACGAGGGTCAAGCATTCTGCTCAACCGCCGTCAGGGTTTGGGTCAGGTATTCCGTGAGAGGGAGAATGGACGCAAGCCCCTCATTTCGCCACATGGCAACGAGCTCTGGGCCATCCTCGGAGAGCATGTCGTTTCCCGCCTCGCAGTCGCGCATGGCCGCGAGTACGTCCGGCGCGAGCGCCTGCCGGCCAACCAGCTCGTCCATCATCACGAACCAGTCGTCGAACGATACCACGAAGGACGCGAGCTCTTCCGTGTCCACGCCGCACCGCTTTGCATGGAACGCGGCCCAGAGGAAATGGCCTCCCCGGACGATGCAATCGGAGACCAGGTCTTCGTCAACCTCGCCCCCATCTTCGTCCGCTTCTTGCCGAAGCGCGTCGAGCAGACAATAGAACACGTACGCGGCATTCACCACGACCGAGGGATCCGCGAGCATCTCGCAATCGACGACCTCATCGTTGTCGAGCGGATGTTCGAGCGCGGTCTCCACGTTGAGCAGCTGGTTGGTGACGAACTCGTAGAATTGGCACGCCTCTTCCGCGGGGTCGTCGGTTTGAACGCGGTCCATCTGCTCCCACAGTTCCGCATACCGTTGGAACAGCTCCGCGAACGTCCGCGCGTCCTCGTAACGCAGGCCTACGTTCCGGGCGTGGACGGAGAGGGTGATGCCGTACAGGCGGTCCTGTGGATCCGGGACTGACTCGGCGAGCTCACCCGCGGCGCGGAACCAGGCGCTTACGATGCTGATGCGCGCGCGGCTTGCCAGGCGTTGGGAGATCGCGTTGAGGGTTTCGATCCACTCGTCGGGACCGAGGAGCCCGTCGGTTTCGAAGCTCGCGCGGTTTAACCACGCGACACGGGCTTCATCCGTCTTCACTCGCTGGTTGGCGTCCACGCGTTCCCTGAGTTTGCGCAGTCGGTCGGACATGGCATACCTCCACGGCAAACACTAACAGTCGAAAAAGCTCGCGTCAATTACGCGAGCATCTGTGCGGTGGCAACGACGGCCTCGCGGGCATACGGGCGCACGCGCGGCTGGATTTGTTCCGGGTCAATTTCCGGCCCGAGGATTCCAAGGCCGATCGGCTTCATGAATTCCAGCATGAGGCGAATGATCGCCTCATAGACCACCTCGCCCATGACAAGGCCATGCTTTGTCTGACCCCGTTCGATGATGCCGAGTGCCACGCAGCCCTGCACGTCGTCGCGCTGGAGAAGACGCTTGAGTGCGAGCGGTTTTTCAATGGAGCCATGCACCCAAACTTCCTCGATAATCGTCAGGCCTTTTTCAGCGGCGGTTTTGCGTGCCTCATCAAGCATTTCGTCTGCCTCATTCTTGTGAAACGAACCGAGAACAATGGCGATGTTGGGCATACGTGATAGACTTAAATATATACGTACCATGACATAAGCCATTCAATATGACAAGAAAATTTTTGCTGTTGCCTGCTGTTCTCGGCTTCGTCGCGGCATCTTTGCTGATTTGGCATTTCTTCGCGGCAAATCAAACCCAGCAGGCGCCGGAAGTCCTGCCAGACGTATCTTCGGCAGAATCTATCAATTTTGTGAATTCCGTTCCGCTCGCTCATTCTGAGGTTTATGACCTTGCCGGAATCATATCCGGGCCGTCCCAGCCCACTGATTCTCCAGCACCGGATTTGACCGAGCGGTATCAACAGATCGGCGTTACGTCCGTTCGAAATAACGATTATTTCGATGACCGCCTGGATATCGAGGGGATATTTAACTGTGGCGGTTCCACGTATCCATCTTGGGAAGGATGCGATGCGACGCAGGATCGCTTTTACGATTGGGATGCAAGCGATGCCCTCGTTCAAACGATTTCCGATGGCGGCTTCGACCTCTTTCTGCGATTGGGCGGAGAGTGGGAAAATGCGAATCCCCACCATGACTTCAAGGGGCCGCAAAATGCAAGACAGGTGGCAAACTGGATTGTCGCCGCAAATAAGGTTGCCGATCGTTATGCGACGTCTGGCGAGTATTTGAACATCTGGACCGAATATCCCGGGACGCAATTTTGGGATGGAACGGCCGCTGAATTTAATGACTTTTTCGTCAAGGCTTATCAGGAGATCAAGGCAAGGCATTCCGACATGCAGGTCGGCGGCCCAGGATTCGGAGCCGGCATTTCCGTGTCGGTTGGGGAAGGGAGACTGCCGAGCGCGGCCCTTACCTTTTTGGACGGACTTTATCACAGCCATGTGCGTCCCGATTGGATCGGCTGGCATTTGTTTTCTTCTGATCCGGCAGAATACGGCGCGGTTGGTTCCGCATGGCGCGACGTGCTTGACGGTTCAGGTGAATTTACCGATGTCCCATGGGCGGGCACCGGCTTTTTCAACGGCGTGGAACTCATTTGTGACGCGTATGGTTTGGCAACGACCCAGATGGAGAACGGCGAGATGAAGTCACTGACAGCAAATGAGGCCGATCGATTGCACAACGGCGGGCAGGGAGCAGCTCTTCAAACGGCAGCGTGGATCGCGCTTCAATCAACGGATACCACGCGCGCATATTATTATCGCGGAGGCGATCCAAAATCTTCTCCATCTGGCAAAGGAGTCCGTTCCGGAAATGTCGGGTTATTTTACGGCGACGCACAGGCAACGCCGAAACCGTCTGCGTTCGCGTTTGAACTTCGGACACGACTCGCGCGTTCGTATGCAAACCTGGAATCCGTCCTGACTCCGAGTGAAACGGGCATCTCCGGGATTTGGGCTCTTAGCGCGAGCTCGAAAAATGAGGGATCCGCGATGCTATTCGCGAACACGTCAGAATCGAACGCAGTTCTTTCCGCTGAATTTGACAATGGCACGGCGTATCTGGTTGACGATACCCGTGACGGAACAAAAGGCGCTCCAATTTCTGGAAGCGCGTTTGACCTGCCAGGCATGAGCGCGTTGCTCGTGATAATCAACTGACCGAATGCTCGCGTAGGTACGTTTCGACCGTATCGACGATCGCCTGGGTCTTCGAGTCGATTTCCACGTTGACCTTGTCGCCCGGCTTCTTGAGGCCAAAGGTTGTCATGGTAAGCGTTTCCGGGATAAGCCATACCGTGAACGTGCCGGCATTGGAATGCGCGTCAACGACTGTGAGCGAACAGCCGTCGAGCGCGACGAAGCCTTTTTTTAAGATGTATTTCATCCATTCCGTTGGCACGCGGAAGGTGATGGCGCAGTTGTTTTCGGACGTGTCAACCGAGAGAATTTCTCCCATGCCCGTCACATGGCCGGACACGATGTGTCCGCCCACCTCATCGCCGACGCAATACGACCGTTCGACGTTCACGCGCGATCCCTCATGGATACGGCCGATGGTGGTTTTGTCGAGCGTTTCCTGCATGGCGTCGAACGTCGCCCTGTTGCCATCGACAATGGTCGCGGTCAGGCATGTCCCGTCGATCGCGACGGACGCGCCAATTTGTAGACCCGCCGCATATTCGGAAGGGAATTCCACCATGAACGTGCGTAGTCCGGTCCGGTCTTCGACGGACACGACCGTTCCGAGTCCTTTGACAATGCCTGTAAACATAGTATCCACATCCTACAGCCTTCCTTCGTTTTTTTACAACCTATGATATAATTTCGTCATGCTCATGGAGGAATTGTTTTTTGAGATCGGCGCCATCATCGTCGTCGCGGCCGCAAGCGCGATGGTGATTTCGCGTTTGCGGCTTCCGCTCGTGATCGCGTATATCCTGACCGGGATTCTCGTGGGACCGAGCGTGTTTGCCCTGACGCGCAGCCCGGAAATTTTCGAGGCGATGTCAAAGATCGGGGTCGCATTTCTTTTGTTTACCGTCGGACTTGGATTGAATTGGCGCAACGTTCGCGACGTGGGCGGCATCGCGCTCGCGACCGGAGTCGGACAGGTAGTCGTTACGTCGTTCATTGGGTTCGCTATCGGGCAAATGCTTGGGTTTGACGCGCTGACGAGCCTATATATCGCGGTCGCCTTCTCATTCTCAAGCACGATCATCATCGTCAAGCTACTATACGACAAAGATGAGCTCGATACGCTGTACGGCCGCATTAGCGTCGGGTTTCTGCTCGTACAGGATCTTATTGCCATGTTCATCCTGCTTGGCCTTGGGGCGCTTGGAACGGGCGCGAGCGTCCCGAACGTGGTGACGCAGACCCTCGTAAAGATTGCGCTGCTCATTCCCTTGTTCTGGATCGTTTCAACGTATGTGACGCCGCGACTCGTGGCATACGCCGCAAAGTCGCAGGAGCTTTTGTTCGTCTTTTCCATTGGGTGGTGCTTTCTTGTCGCTGGGCTGCTGTATTGGCTCGGGTTCGGCGTGGAGATGGGGGCGCTGGTGGCGGGCATCACGCTTTCCGGGACGATTTTCGAGCGTGAGATCAACGCGCGCATTCGGTCGCTGCGTGACTTTTTTCTTCTCATATTTTTCGTCGTTCTCGGCACGCGGCTTAGCATGGCCTCGATTGGAACCGTCATCGTCCCGACGATCGTGTTTTCCGCGTACGTGCTGGTTGGCAACCCGATTCTGGCCATGCTTGTGATGCGTGCGCTCGGGTATCATCCGCGTACCGGATTTTTGTCTGGGACCACGGTCGCGCAGATTTCCGAGTTTTCATTTATTGTGCTTGCCGCCGGGATCGCGCTTGGCCACCTGGACGAAACCGTGTTGACCATCGCGACCGCCGTCGGCGTGATTACGATTGGCGTGTCATCGTTCGTCATTCACCACAACGATCAGATTTACGAAATCTGTCGGCCGTTTTTCCGTTTTCTTGAACCGAAGCGAATGTTGGCGCAGGAACGTCCGCGGGAACGCGTGCCCGCCAAGATGTTTTTGTTTGGTCTTCATCATATTGGCTTGGCGGCCCTTCGCGCGTTCGAGGACATCCGGCAGCCATTCGTGGTGGTAGATTTTGATCCGACCGTGATTCGAAATCTGGTTGCGACCAATGTTCCCGCATTGTACGGCGACGTAAGCGATGAGAATTTTTTGGAGGAGATTGGCGTCGAGCGCGCGACCTTCATCGTATCTACCATTCCGGAAGTGAGCGTCAGCCTGGAAATTTTAGGGTATTTGCGCTCCAAGAAGTTCAAAGGGACGGTGATCGTGTCCGCGCGGCTGCCAGAAGAAGCCGCGAAGTGTTATGCCGCTGGAGCGACGTTCGTCATCATTCCGACGATGCTTGGGGGCGAAAAATTGCGTGAGCTACTGACGGATAAAAAAACTCGCAGGCAATCCTGGGAACAATTGGCACGTCGGGTTGGACAAATGGCTTAAAATGTGCTATCCTGAAATCCATGAATGAACGCTCGCGCATGCCAGACATAGAGGCCATGAAAGCCGCCGACCGACAAAAGCGAGCTGATTTGGCTTGGGTGAAAGCCGCCCCAGGACGTCGGCTGGTTGGTGGACGGCGCATGGAGGCAGGCGCGCCTAAGGAGCAGAATCAGGAAATCGTTCGACCAGAAACGCAACGGGCACAGGAACGGAAGGCCGTACCGGAGAAATCGGATCGCGCGGCGGTGGAACGGGCGGCCGAGGATCGAGCGCGGGAGCGCAAAATTGAAAGCGCGCGGTCCACGATGGAGCAGATCGCGACGCAGATCGCCTCGGTTGCCGCAAAAGCGCGCGGCGCGGAGGCAACGGGCGATGAACACGCGAAGGCTCAGTGGGCAGCCGTGAAACGCAGTTTGGAACAGGAAATGGCAAAGCAGCGCGCAAATATGGAACAATTTAAAAAAGCTGCGTAGAAAAAAAGCGGTTGCATCTGCCACGCTTGACGAATCACCGAGAAGCTGATAGCGTCGGAACTCATCCTGGAGGGTCAAATGCTCGCCTCAAGCGCAACGCCGCCCCTGGCGTTTCCGGCCGACGTGGCCGCGGCGCGCGAGGAGCGCGCATTCGATTGCATCGTGTCCGTCGAGCTGCGAAGCCAGTTGCCGTCGCCGCGGATGCGGATCCGGACGACTCCGGGAGGGACTGACCTCCGGTGGCTCACGAACGCAGTGATCGTGCTCCATGCCGTCGGTGCCATTCCGGTGGTCGGTCGCGTTACACAGTGGCGCGACGTCGATTCGCGTGACGTCATCGTCACGCTCGGAGACGCCTCGACTTCGCTAAACGGCCTAGCCGAGGGTCAGATGCCCCAGGAGGGATTCGTCACCGTCCTTTCTGGCGGTCGGTCTCGTCGCTTCCCGCTTCACGCGCCCTAACTGGCGCTTTTTTGATGCATGTGCGTAATTCCGGTATCCTGGTGTCATATGGCACAAAGCTTTTGGAGAAAGATTTTTGGGGCGTCGCCGACGTTTTTTTCAGGTGATCCGGCAATGGATCGGGGCGTAAAAGAGAAGAAGGAACGCCGCGTCGAGGCTAAGGAACTCCCGCCATATCCGGTCGGTTCCGCGACCGAGGCATCACCCAGGCATCCGGATGTGAACCAGGACGCGTTCGTCGTGGATGCGAAGCGACAGCTGCTGATGGTCGCGGACGGCGTGACCGCTTCGACGGGAGGGGAGCACGCAAGCGATGCTGCGCGCCAGGCAACGGAAGACCTTTCCGAAACGCTCGACGAAATGATTCAGGACGCACGCGAGGAAACCGGTGTCCCATATCTCACTCTCGAGCAGGCTTCCTCGGTCATGGACGCACATTTCCGTTCCATTGCCGACCGTGTCAAGGATGCTGTATCTCTGGATGACGCTAGGAAATATCGTGCTGCCACAACCCTCATGACGGCAAAGGTGTTTGAGACGGCTCCAAGCGAAACGTATGCGATCGTGAAGAGCATCGGTGATTGCCAGGCCATGGTGCTGCGTGTGGATGGACGGTTGGAATGCATTGACATCGAGGAGGATAGCGCGTTCGCGGAACGGATTCGCAACGGCGAGCTTTCCGAGGATGAAGCATATCTGATCTATGAAAGCGGGAGCCAGGCGGAATTCGTGAAAAGCTTCCTGGAATATCAGGCCGAATTAGGAATGGTTCCTCGAAATGCGGCTGAACTGGTAACCGACACTTCCGAGAATTTCGAGCGGTGGGATCTTGTGCCAGATTCGATGCGGACGAAGCTAAGGCAGCTGTTGAAACTATTCAATAACTACTACAGTGGAGCGAGACCCGAACGGTCCGTTGTTACTCAGTATGTTGGAAACGCGCCGGGCGTCGAACTTCGAGTTCATTCGGCGATAATCAGGTTAGATCCTGGAGACAGGTTGTTTATTACATCGGATGGGATCGATGCGTTGAAGCAGTCGCAAATTCGGGATGCCCTTGCCCGCGGGGCAACGCCTGAACAGTCCGCGCGCATGTTGGTTTCCGATGCGGCTGAGGCGAATAGCAAGGGCGACTATCTTTCGGAATCGGGCGAAGTCCTCGAAGTTGGGAAGAGTGATTTGCGTGCAAAGCCCGATGACATTACCGTGGTCGGTTTGGAAGTTCCTCGTTTGGAAATCCGTCCGTGGCGACGGCTCGTTGAGGCTGGATTCGAGGATGACGTTGCGTACGCGCAAGGGACCATCGATGACCTTGTCCGCGAACTCGAGGCATTTCGTGCCGCCCATCCAGAGTTGCAAGATTTGGGAATGATCGAAGCGACTGGCAACGATGTCAAGTCGCGCGCCGCATATGTCAAGATTATTGGAAGGTATGCTCGGCAGTATCCAGATGGCGTGGAAGGGTTGAAACGCGACGTCCAGCCGTTTCTTGCGGAGGAGCGTGCCATCCTGGGTCGGATAGAGGCCATGCAAAGCGAACTGACGCTTGCGCAGGCACGGCAGCAGCGATTTGAAACAGAACGAGCGGCGCGGAAAAACGATCCGGAATCCCCGGTGTGGCGGAAACGCGTGGAGAATGCCCGCGCGCGCGTGGTGCAGTTGAAGCGCCTCGCGGACATGTCGCGCGCGCAAGCGGACGTGAAAGCAGTGGAAGCGGCTCGACGGAAAGCCATGGCGTTGGCAGACAACTCATAAAAACCCAGGAAACGTTGCCTTGACAGCATGGGTTAGCACTCGTACAATACGAGTGCTAATTTTTTTGCTATGCCACTTGAGCCGCGGCAGGAGGCTATCCTCAAATGCATCGTCGATGAATTCATCCGGCACGCGGAGCCGGTTGGTTCGAGATTGGTCGCCGAGGCATACGGACAGGTGTCGCCCGCGACCATTCGCAACGACATGGTCGCGCTCGAGGACGCGGGATACATCGCGCAGCCGCACACCTCGGCCGGGCGCGTACCCACCGAAAAGGCATACGTGTATTATCTTCAACATTTCGTGGAGGCCCGACGCGAGGACGCGGAACCGCAGAAACGCGTGCGCGACGCGGTTCGTGACATGGATGACAACGACGATGGCGTGCGGTCGCTCGCGCGTACCCTGGTAGATCTCTCCGGCGAAATGGCGCTGGTGGCCATTGATCCGCGACGCAGCTACTACTGCGGGGTCGCCAACCTGTTCGATAAGCCGGACTTTGGCGAATTGTCCGTGGTGCGTGAGCTCTCCCGTTTTCTCGACCGGTTCGATGACGTCGTGGGCGAAGTGTTCGACCGCGTGGCCGCGGAACCGCAGGTGCTCATCGGAAGCGAAAATCCATTCGGAAAGGACATGTCGGCCGTGATGATTAAGTGTCGGCTTCCAAACGGACGCATTGGCATCCTGGGCATCCTTGGTCCCATGCGCATGGATTACGAGCGCAATATCGGTTTGATGGAAGACATTCGCGACATTCTTGATGAGTAATATGAGTGACGAAGAAATTATAAAAGACAACACCGCCGAATATTTGGCCGGATGGAAGCGCGCGCTGGCCGATTATGACAATTTAAAAAAAGATCTTTCACGCGAGCGCGGCGACATGCGCGCCAATGCCATCGCGGACGCGGTCATGCGCATCATCCCGGTGCTCGATAACTTCGACGTTGCCACGCGGTTTGTTCCGGAGGAGATCGATGAAAAGCTGCGCAATTGGCTCACCGGCATTCTCTTCATCCAAACGCAGCTCGAGGAGGCCATCAAAGGCATGGGCGCCGAGCCCTACGGAAGCGTCGGCGACCCGTTCGACGCGAATCTCCACGACGCGGTCGGTGAACGCGAGGACGCCACGTCAACGCCCGGGACTATCCTCGAAATCGTCGCCCGCGGCTGGAAAATCGCCGATCGCGTCGTTCGCCCAGCAAAAGTAATCACCCGCACTCAGTAACTCCGCCACTCCACCACTTTACAACTTTGTCACTTATCATCCCCCTATGCCAAAAATTCTTGGAATCGACCTTGGAACGACGAACTCATGCATGGCCATTATCGAGGGAGGCCAGCCAAAGGTGTTGGAAAATCGGGAAGGGGCGCGCACCACGCCGTCCATTGTCGCAACGACAAAGAGCGGCGAACGACTCGTGGGCACGCCGGCAAAGCGCCAGGCCGTGACCAACGCGGAGCACACGCTGTTTTCGATCAAGCGACTGATTGGTCGTCGTTTTGACGATGCCGACGTCCAGCGCGACATCAAGATGATGCCGTACAAAATCGTGAAGCGTGGCGACGGGATTGCCGTGACCATGGGCGAAAAGGAATACTCGCCGGAGGAAATTTCCGCGATGGTACTCGGCAAGCTCAAGGCCGACGCGGAAGAAAAGCTTGGCGAAAAGATCACGCAGGCCGTGATTACCGTCCCGGCATACTTTGACGACGCGCAGCGCAATGCCACCAAGGTCGCCGGTGAAATCGCGGGCCTTGAGGTACTGCGCATTATCAACGAGCCGACCGCGGCCGCGCTCGCCTACGGCTTCGACAAGAAGAAGGGCGAGCAGGTGATGGTGTACGACCTTGGCGGCGGCACCTTCGACGTGTCCGTGCTCGACGTGTCGGCCGATACCGTGGAAGTGAAGGCGACCAACGGCGACACGCACCTCGGCGGCGACGACTTTGATCGCCGCGTCATCGATTGGATCGTGGATGAGTTTCGCAAGGCGGAAGGGATCGACCTTGGCAAGGATCCGCTCGCGCTCCAGCGCATCAAGGATGCGGCCGAACGCGCCAAGATCGAGTTGTCTACCGCGCAGACCACGGAAGTCAACCAGCCGTTCATTACCTCGGACGCCAACGGCCCAAAGCACCTTGCATTGACGCTTTCGCGTGCCAAGCTTGAGGAAATTGTGCGCGATCTCGTCGAAAAGACGCTGATTCCGGTACGCAAGGCGCTTGAAGACGCCAAGATGGACAAGGCGGCCATCAATGAAATTGTCATGGTCGGCGGAATGACCCGCATGCCGCTCGTCCAGAAGATGGTCGAGGAGTTTTTCGGGAAGAAGCCGAATATCACCGTGAATCCCGACGAGGTCGTTGCCATCGGCGCGGCCGTGCAAGGAGGCGTGCTCCAAGGCGAGGTCAAGGACGTGCTGTTGCTTGACGTGACCCCGTTGTCACTCGGCATCGAGACCATGGGCGGCGTTTCCACGAAGCTCATTGAGCGCAACACCACCATCCCAACGTCGAAGTCACAAATCTTTTCGACCGCGGCCGACAATCAGAACACGGTGGAGATCCACGTGCTTCAGGGTGAGCGCGAGATGGCCGGCGACAACAAGACGCTTGGACGTTTTACGCTTTCGGGTATCCCGATGGCCCCGCGTGGCGTCCCGCAGGTGGAAGTAAAGTTTGATATCGACGCGAATGGTATTTTGAACGTGTCCGCGACCGACAAGGGCACGGGCAAGAGCCAGCAAATTACGATCACCGCTTCGACCGGGCTCTCCAAGGAAGAGGTCGAACGCATGAAGAAGGACGCCGAGCTCCATGCCGAGGAAGACAAGAAAAAGAAAGAGATGATCGAGCACCGTAACCTGGCCGACACGATGATTTACACGGCCGAGAAGATGCTGAAGGACGCGGGCGACAAGGCGACTGAGGAGGAAAAGAAGGAAATCGAGGAAAAGATTGTCGCGCTCAAGGCCGTGAAGGATGGCGACGATCATGAGGCCATCAAGAAGGCCGCGGACGAGCTTTCGACCGTGGCGCAGAAGGTAGGCGCGAAAATGTATCAGGGACAACAGGGAACGCAGGAATCAAAGGAATCAGAGGAATCAAAGGAGTCGAAGGATTCGGAAGAGCCGATCGACACGAAGGCCGAGGAAAAATAACGTATGGCCAAGACGCAGACGCATGCCGCGCGGTCGCTTGACGAACAGTTCGTCGCGTACTTTGAGTACGACGAAGGGTGCGTGAAGACGACCGAGGGGGTGATTCCGCCTCCGACGAACTGTTCGGAGACGGTTCAGACGCTCTATGGCATCGCGTCGTGGCATCTGTTTTCGGCCATTGTCGCGGCTGCATTTCTCGGCATGATGATTTCGCTGACCATGTCCGTGTTCGCGAAGGACGGCGGGCACTAGGAGCCCCGTCTTCCGCCCTCATAAATTGACTCAACTCTCGATTATTTGTGGCTAAAGACTATTACAACGTACTTGGCGTAAACAAATCAGCGTCGCAGGATGAAATTAAGGCTGCGTTTCGCAGGCTTGCGCACCAGTATCATCCGGACAAACCAACGGGCAACGAAGCAAAGTTCAAGGAAATCAATGAGGCTTATCAGGTGGTCGGTGATTCGGAAAAGCGTGCGAAGTACGATCGGTTCGGGTCCGCGGCGTTCGACGGGAACGGCGGTGGCGGCCAAGGATTCGGAGGGTTTGACTTTTCCGGCTTTGGCGGACAGGGAGGCGGATTCGAGGATCTTGGCGACCTGTTTGGAGGCATGTTTGGGTTTGGCGGCGGTCGCGGACCGCGCGAACCGCGAGGGTCCGACATTCAGGTGGACGTGGAGCTGACATTTCGCGATTCCGTGTTCGGCGCGGACAAGGAGATTTCGCTCTCGAAGTTCGATACGTGCGAACGGTGCGACGGAGTGGGCGCGGAACCAGGGACCAAGCTCAACAATTGTTCCGATTGCGGAGGGAAGGGCGTGAAGATCGTGAGCCAACGAACGGTTCTTGGCACGTTTCAGACCAAGGCTCCGTGTCACGCGTGCGAGGGCGAAGGAAAGATTCCGGAGAAACGCTGTACTGCCTGCCATGGCGACGGCGTGACACGAGGGAAAAAAACGTTGTCCGTGCACGTCCCGTCCGGCGTGGAGAACGGCAACGTGCTGCGCGTGCGCGGCGCGGGCGAGGCGGTGCGCGGCGGAAAGCCTGGCGATCTGTTCGTCCGTTTGCACATCAAGAACGACACGCGGTTCGCGCGCGAGGGATCGACCATCTACTCGACGCTTCGCATCGGCTTCACCCAGGCCGCGCTTGGCGCGTCCGTTGAAACGGAAACCGTTGACGGGCCGACCACGGTCATCATCGAGGCAGGCACCCAGGGCGGCACGGAAATTCGCGTGCGCGGCAAGGGCGTGGTTACCGGCACCCACCGTGGCGACCATGTGTTCGTCGTGGAAGTCGCGACCCCGACTAAGCTGTCGCGCGAGCAGCGAAAGTTACTCGAGGAGCTGGATTTGAAAGAATAATGTGTTCGAACTCCTTTCAAAAAACGGAAAGGCTCGCCGCGGGCGGATGACGCTGCCGCATGGGGTCGTAAAGACGCCTATCTTCATGCCGATCGCCACCAAGGGCGCGGTGAAGACGCTCTCGAGCGAGGATGTCGCGTCGCTTGGCGCGTCGATTTTATTGTCGAACACGTATCATTTGTTATTGCGTCCCGGGCTGGAGGGGATCGAGAAGCTCGGCGGGCTGCATCACCTGATGAACTGGGACAAGCCGATTTTGACGGATTCGGGCGGGTATCAGGTGTTTAGTTTGTCAAAGATGAACAAGACGACCGAGGAGGGCGTTGTGTTCCAGTCGCATATCGACGGGAAACGCATTAATTTGACCCCGGAGCTTTCCATGCGAATGCAGCGCGCGATCGGTTCGGACATTGTGATGCAGTTCGACGACGTTGCCGCGGGCGACTCGACGCGCCAGCGATATGAGGACGCGATGGAGCGGAGTCTGCGCTGGGCGAAGCGGTGTCGCGACACGTTCGACGTCACGACGCCGCACCATGGGGCCCCGGAGCTTCGGGCCACCCTATCGTCCTCACTCGGTCCGGACAAAGCCGGCCTCTCGCTCCGGGCGACAGGGAACCCGGCTCTTCGCCCCAATGGCGCTTCACTTTTCGGGATCGTTCAGGGTGGGACGCACGAGGATCTTCGCCAGCGGTCGTTGGAAGGGTTGGTGAATATCGGATTTGACGGATATGCCATCGGCGGGCTTTCCGTTGGCGAGAAGCGCGATGATGCCTATCGCATCACGGAATTCGTATGCGACCGATTACCCGAGGACAAGCCCCGATACTTCATGGGCGGAGGGATGCCGGAGGAGATCGTGCATTACGTCTCTGTGGGCGTGGATATGTTTGATTGCGTTTTGCCGACGCGCAATGCGCGGCATGGCACCTTGTTTGTGTGGGCCGACCATCCGTCAACGATTGATTTTAGAAAGCGTCCAGTTGATTTTTACAAGAAACTTCACGTTACGGCCGAGGCAAGCCAGTTCGACGAGTCGCCGGTCGACACGCACTGCGATTGCCTCACATGCAAGACGGTGAGCCGCGCATATTTGCGACACTTATTTTCCGTCGGCGAAATGCTTGCCATGCGTTTGGCAACCATCCATAATCTCCGATTCTACCTGCGGCTCATGGAAGAGCTTAGAAAAGAAAAAAGCGTCTAGGTCAGACGCAGAGGTGAGAGGATTCGGCCGGTGCCTTGGCAGCGCGATGACGCATCCGCTGGCGATCCTCGATGACCGCGTCGAGAATCGCGGCGATTTCCACGGATCCGCCACAGGTGGTTCGAACGAGGTTCGTGATGGTTCCGCGTTCGATTCCACGTAGCAGCGATTGCCTTTCGGCATGGTCGACGCACCCGCACGTCAGGATGACGAACTGCGCGTCAGGGCGTTCTAGTTGAACGGCGTTCATGAGCGCCAGCATCTCCATGAATGCGCGCGGCCCGGCGTACAGGGTCGCGATTAGCGACACGTCCGGTTCGACCCAGGTTCGCAGGAGATCGGGAAGATCTCGGGCAGCGAGCACGGGGTTGATTCCTGACAGCGCGATCGTGGTGAGGTTGCTTGTCGCGCGAATCTCCTCGCTATCCGTGACTCGGGCGATTCCGATGGGCCTGTAGCTTGCGACCAGGTGCGCCAGGGATGACGCATTGCCGGTCAGTTTGGGGAGAACGTCCTCGAGAAATCGAGGGAGGGGAAGAAAGGGGTCGGGATGCATGGGTCCTCGGACGGGTAAACGGTGGATCCGTTCACGAACGGGGAGTTTACTTGGGATCAAGGACGAAGTCAAGGATGCCTTGTGGACACGCCTGTGTTACAATATTGCCATATGATCATGCGCCTCATCCTTACCGAACTCGTCGGCGGGTTTTTGGCGTTGCCGGTATGGTGGTATACCCGCGGCCTTTCGATTATGTCCGATTGGGTCCGCCGCACGATTCGCGAGGCATCGGAAATGTTCGCGCTTGGGGTGTGGGTTCGCAACTTGTTCGTTCCCATGTACGGCGAGACCGAATGGAGCGGAAAGATCATCAGCTTTGGCGTGCGTATCGCGATGATCTTCGTGCGCGGAGTCGCCGTGGCATTTTGGACCGTGCTGGCGCTTGGCGCGTTTGCGGCGTACCTGGTTTCCTTGCCGCTTGCCGTGATTGGGGCGTTGTATCACGGAACCGGCTTATTGTTTTTTTAACGTCGCATGGCCACTCCTCCCACACCATCCGTCACATCGACTCCCGGCTACGGCATTTCCGTTGGCGGGAAGATTTATGTTTGGTCCGAGGCCCTGGATGAACAATCCCTTGCCCGTAAACAGTTACGTCGAGTCGCACGCGATTCAGTGAACGGGGCCGCGCTGGTCCTTGCTGCCATTTGTCTGCTCTGGTTCGGCTGGAGCGCCTATCTGTCGCAGGCGGCAACGATTTGGTCTGCCATGTGGCGCCCAAGCGCGGTCGGGCTTTCGTTTTCGCTCATGCTGCTGTTTGGGGCGTTCGTGTTCGAGCGCATGTGCGAGGTCGCTCGGCGGCGTTATCGGATCCCGGAGCGTGCGCGAGGCGCCGAACTTCCAGAAATCGTGGCGCCGGTACCCGAGGGCGAACGTTCGAATGTTGGGGACCTGTACCAGGGTGAGGCCATACGCGCGGTAGAAGAGGCCTACGCGCTCGCCGCGCGGTTCGGGCACTCCGCGGTGCATCCCTTGCATCTGTTCATCACCTCTCTTTCCCATGGCGATGTCCCGGTCGTTTTTGGGCGGCTTGGCATTCGGTTTGACGATGTGCGCGAACCGTTAAATCGCCGGTTGCTCACGTTGCCGGTCGGAGATGTTCCTTCCGTTTCGCCGGAATCGGAGCAGGTTCTTCTTGCGTCGTTCGTAAACGCCTATGCCCGGCATCGATCGGCCGTTTCCGTCATCGAGGTTTTTTATGAGGCCTATCAACAGGATGCGTTCATCCGGGAGCTTTTTTACGATCTGAAGGTGGATGAGGCTCGCATCGCGAACGTCGTGGAGTGGATTCGTATTTCTGACACGTTGCGCGAGCGATACGATTTGTTCAGGCGCGCGGCCGCGTTCAAGCCGACCGGACCGATGAACCGGGCCATGACTGCGGTGCAAACTCCGTCGCTCGACGCGGTGGGCGAGGATTTGACAACGGCAGCGGTTGCCGGACGGTTGCCCCCTTTGATTGGTCGCGAGCGCGAAATGGAGGAGCTGTTCCGCGTGATTGAGGCGGGCGGGAAAAGCATTGTCCTCGTCGGGCCCGAAGGGGCAGGGAAAACGGCCATCGTTTCTGGAATCGCCGAGCAGATGGTTCGCGAAAGCGTTCCAAAGGTGCTTGAGGACAAACGGTTGGTCAGCATCGTGCTTCCGGCGCTCATGGGCGGGGTGAACCCATCCGAGGCACAGGCGCGGCTGCTCGCGGCCCTTTCGGATGTCGCCAAGGCGCGCAACGTGGTATTGGTCATTCAAAACATCGAGCAAATGACCGAGGATCTTGCGCAGATTCTCACCGACGTTCTTTCGCGTCGTATCACCTTCGTCATTGCGACGACGACTCCGGAGGCATACGTGAATGTCGTGGAACATTCAATCCTCTCTCGCGTACTTGAGCGGGTGAACGTGCCGGAGCCGGACATCGCCACGGCTATCCATGTGGTCGAATCCAAAGTAGGCGGGATCGAATATGAACAAAATGTCATCTTCACGTATGACGCGGTGGAGCGTTCCGTGACCCTTTCCGATCGATACATCCATGCGTCGTACTTGCCGAAAAAGGCAATTGAGATTTGTCGGGAGGCGGCGCTCGTGGCCTCGAAGGCCCGCGGCGCGAACGCGCTGGTGGGCGGAGAGGACGTTGAACGCGTGCTCATGGACAAAACCGGAATCCCGATGACGCAGGTCACGACCGACGAAAGGCAAAAGCTGCTGGCACTTGAGGAGAGAATTCACGGGCGCGTCATTGGCCAGGATGAGGCCGTAAAGGCCGTTTCCTCGGCATTGCGGCGCGCGCGTGCCGAACTGCGCGCGGAAAATCGTCCCATTGCCACGTTTTTGTTCCTTGGTCCGTCCGGGGTTGGGAAAACTGCGCTCGCCAAGGCGGTCGCGGCGTCGTATTTTGGCGGTGAAAACGCGATGCTTCGTTTTGACATGAGCGAATATCAGGACCAGGCGAGCGTCTACCGGCTCATTGGCGCGCCAGGCGGCGAGGCTGGGCTGCTCACCGAGGCGATTCGTCGTAACCCGTTCGCGCTCATTCTTCTCGATGAATTCGAAAAGGCGCATCCGAACATTCTCAACCTGTTTTTGCAGGTATTCGACGAGGGACGACTTACGGATTCTTCCGGGCGCACGGTTGATTTTACGAACGCCATTATCATCGTGACGTCGAATGCCGGAACCGCCTATATTCAGGATGCGACAAAAGCTGGCGTTCCAACCGACCAGATGAAGACGCATTTGCTTGAGGAAGAACTTCGCGGCATTTACCGGCCTGAACTACTAAATCGTTTTGACGGGGTGATCGTATTCCGTCCGCTCACCGAGGACGAAGTGCAACAGATCGCGTACCTCATGGTTGCGCAGGTCGCGGAACGGCTCGAGACCAAGGGCATAAAGTTTCGCGCTACGGATGAGGCCGTGCAAGCCTTGGCGAAGAAGGGATACGATCCGAAGTTCGGAGCACGACCGCTCCGGCGTATCATCCAGGAAGAAGTGGACAATGCCATCGCCACGGCATTGCTCGAAGGACGGGTCGACCGTCGGGATACGGTCGTGTTGCATCCGGACGGACAGATTGAAATTGAAAAGGCCGAGGCATTATGAGCGAAGCGCAAGGGTTGATTCTGACGGTTGCGTTGCTGTTTGGCGCGCTTGCCTTTGTCTTTTCGTTCGGGATGGCACCCATCGTGTCTTGGTTCGCGTCCGCGCACGGACTGGTCGATCGTCCGACGGGCGGGCGCAAGATCCATACAAGGCCGATTCCTCTTCTTGGCGGCGTCGGGATGTTCATTTCGATCGTGATCGTCGTGCTGTTCATTCTCGCGGACAGCGGCTTGCTCACGGGCGGTGAGATCACCGTTTCACATTACGCTGGGTTCCTCCTTGGTGGCCTCGTGCTCATGGTCGGCGGATATTTGGATGACAAGTATAATCTTCCGGCCAAATATTCCATTGTCGCGCCACTTGCGGCGACCCTGACAGTCATCGCGTTTGGCATAGAGGTGGATAAGTTGACGAACCCATTTGGAGGTGTGTTTCTCCTTGCCGGGTGGGAATCAGACGTGCTGGTGTTTGTGTGGCTCATGGTTGTCATGTACACAAGCAAGTTTTTGGACGGGCTTGACGGACTTGCGACCGGAGTGTCTTCCATCGGCTCACTGATGGTGATGCTGCTTGCACTTTCCGACGCCTACTTCCAACCGGATGTGGCCGTGCTTGCGGCCATTTGCCTTGGAGCCATGCTTGGATTTCTTGTCTTTAACGTTAATCCCGCTTCCATTTTTCTCGGGGAGGGGGGAAGTACGTTCGTCGGGTTTGTCATCGGGACGCTTGCCGTGATTTCCGGCGGGAAGCTGGCGACCGCTTTGCTCGTGATCGCCATTCCGCTCATGGATGTCATCTGGATCATCGTCCGGAGATTTCGTTCGGGTGGCGTCGCAGGCATCTTCAAGGCCGACCGCAAGCATTTGCACCACCGGCTGCTTGATCGCGGCTGGAGCCAGCGTCGCATCGTTTTCGCCTACTATCTGGTCGCGACCGCGTTCGGCCTCTCGACGTTGTTCCTGCAGAGCAAGCAAAAACTCATCGCTCTCGGTGCGCTGGCCGCCGCGATGGTCGTGGTCGCGATTTGGATGACGCGGCAGGAAAAGCGCGTATGAGGTGGCCCAAGAATATCATGCTATCCCTGGCCATCGTTTCCGTCGTTCTCGCGGTGATTGTGAATCTTCCTATATGGTATGATTCACATGTCATCCTGCCGGACGGGACGTCGATCGACGTCGAAGTCGCGGATTCGGCGGAGGAGCGGCGTGTCGGATTGTCGGGGCATGCTTGGCTTGATGCGGATCGCGGGATGCTGTTTCTGTTTGACGAGCCGGGTCGCTACGGGTTTTGGATGAAAGACATGGATTTTCCCATCGATATCATCTGGCTTCGCGGGGAAACGATCGTGAATGTTACGCCAGACGTTCCCGTACCAGACGGCGATGATCTTCCACAATATCTTCCAAATACGGCCGTAGACGGGGTTTTGGAGGTAAACGCCGGGTTTGCACAAGCCCATGGGCTGGTTGCCGGAGACCTCCTTGACATTGATCTCCCCTAAAGGTACTATTCCTTCGTAATTCGTAGGATCGCAGGCAATACTACCCATTTGGGACAGGGAAGCCGCGAGCGCACGTATGTTCGCAGTCATTAAGACCGGCGGCAAGCAGTACATTGTCCGCGAGGGCCAGGAGCTCAAAGTGGAGCTTCTCGAAACCGAGGCCGGCAAGCCGATCGCCTTTGATGCGCTTCTCGTCGCGGACGACGAGGGTAAGAGCGTGAAGGTAGGCGCCCCGATGGTTTCCGGAGCCGTGGTTTCCGCGACCGTCGTCGAGCACGGCCGCGCAGACAAGGTGCTGGTCGTCAAATACAAGCCGAAGGTACGCTATCGCCGACACGTCGGCCACCGCCAGCCGTTCACCAAGCTCAAGATCGAAAAAATCTCCGCCTAGCGCGGGGATTTTTCTATGGCAGGCTTGACGCGGATCGCAACACCGTGTATCATTCGCAACCACCCACCCAAAGGAGCAACGGGATGGCACGTCGAGAAGAACAGGTCGAGTCGGGAATCATCGCGAACGCGATCGAGCGTGACACGAAGATCCTCGAGAAGCGTCGTCGCATCGCGGAAATCGAGAGGGATCTGAAGAGGCTCGATCGTCAGTGGTTCGCGGACGTCGACGCGGAGTCGATCGAGGCGCATCTGCTCCCGAGCGGACTTGACGAGGTGGGTCACCAGGTGGTCGAGGCAGTGCTCAGCCGTTCTCCGACCGCCCGTGAGTATTTCGCGCTGCTGCTGGCCCGTCGTCGGGTAGAACGGCAGATCAGGGACCGCATTCGGAAAATCGTCATGCGGTCCCGTCGTTTGTCCTGCGCCGCGACGATCGCCACCGCCGCCGGTCCCGCCGTCCACTGAGGCCTTCGAGCCTCTTTTTTCTTTCTCGCGAAGTTCAAGGCCGGGCGAAGGAACAGGGTTCCTGCCGCGCGGAGCAAGAGGCCGGCGAAGTCCGGACCGAAGTGAGCACGGCGGGATGTTCCGAAGCACCGTGTTTTGAACTTACGCGTCCCGCCGTCCCTTCATGGCGTCGCCGAGCGTAATCTCGTCTGCGTACTCAAGGCTGGCACCGATGGGAAGCCCGCGGGCGAGGCGCGTGACGCGGCGGCCGAGCGAAGACAGCTGTTTCGTCAGGTACATCATGGTACTTTCGCCTTGCATGGTCGGGGAGAGCGCGAGGATTACCTCGCGCATCGACTCATCGTTGCGCACGCGCTCCGTGAGCTCGCGCACGCGCAACACATCGGGCGTCATTCCGTCAATGGGATTTAAGACGCCCCCAAGCACATGATACTGCCCGCGGTAGGCCCCTGTGCTCTCGATCGTCGCGATATCGCGCGGTTCCTCGACCACGCACACCATGGACGTGTCGCGCCGGTTATCGCGGCAAATGTCGCATACGGGCGTTTCGCAGTACGTAAAACAATTTTCGCAGGTCCGAATGCGATCCGCGAGCGTGATAATGGAACGTGCCATGACTTCAAGGTCGTGACGCGGAATCTTGAGCAGGTAATACACAAAACGCAGGGCCGTTTTTGGCCCCACGCCCGGCAGGCGCGCAAATGACGCCACCGCATTTTGGATGGGTTCGGGAAACCGCCTCACATCCCGAGGTTTTTCATCATTTCCTGAATACCGCCCATATCCTTCATTTTTCCGGCCATCTCTTTTTGTAGATTTTTTACGGCGTCGGCATGAGCTTCCATGATGGTTCTAATGAGCTTTACCTTGTCTGTCATCAGTTCATCGTCGATTTCCATGGACAGGATTTTTTGGTTTCCGTTCATGCGGAGCTTTATCTTTCCCCAGCCTGCCGATCCTTCCGCGGACACGTCGTCCATGGCGTTTTGCATCTGCTTGGCCTGGTCACGAATATCCTTGATGGCCTTGATCTTTGAAAACATAGTCTGGGGTTATTGAGTCGGAGAGTAACTCTATTGTAGCGGTTCCATGGGCGGAGGGACAAATCCGGCATCTACCGGAGGGGGCGAGGTGGGCATTGGCGGCAAAGGCGACATATCCGATCCGGACGCGTGTCCGCGCATCTCGAGGTTGCGGAATGACGTGCGCGTCTTGTCGAAAAACAGGCGAACCATGCCGGTCGGGCCGTTACGATGCTTGGCAATGTGGACCTCGGCGACGTTCTTCTCCTCCGGGGCAAGATCCTCCTCGCGGTAGTTTCGGTCGGATGCCTTGCGATAGATGAAGAGAACCACGTCGGCGTCCTGCTCGATGGAACCGGAGTCACGTAGGTGCGCGAGGCGCGGGATAGCCGGCTTGTTGAGCTCCACGGCACGCGAAAGCTGCGCAAGCGCGAGAACCGGAACCTTGAGTTCGCGCGCAATCTGCTTTAAGCCGCGCGAGATTTCGGAAACCTCCTGTACGCGGTTGTCGTCGCCACCATTTTTTTTGTTCCGGCCCTCCATGAGCTGCAGGTAGTCGATGATAATGAGTCCGAGCCCATGCTCGGATTGCATGCGCCGCGCCTTGGTTCTGAGCTCCATGACCGTGAGGGAAGGAGAGTCGTCGATAAAAACCGGAGCCTCGGACAGTACGCCGAGCGCGTGCCCGATGCGCGGAAAGTCCTCGTCGCGGTCCGACAGGCGCCCGGTGCGCATTTTCCATAGGTCCACGCCCGCCTCCGCGCAGATCATGCGATCTACGAGTTGTTCCTTGGACATTTCAAGCGAAAAGACGCCGACCGGGGTTTTTCCCTTGAGCGCGACGTTTGCGGCGATGTTCATGGCAAGCGACGTTTTTCCGACGGATGGTCGGGCGGCGAGAATGAGAAGATCTGATTTTTGCAGGCCCGCGAGCAGTTCGTCCAGTTCCCGAAAACCGGTTGGGACGCCACGCAGTTTTCCCCGCTCGCGGTGGAGCTCGTCAATGCGGTCGAACGCATCGGCAAGCACGCGTGAAATTGGGGTAAAGGCATTCTTGGTCAGGTTTTGTGACACGCCGAACAACGTGCGCTCGGCCTCGTCGAGCGTGGCGTCAATGTCCGACTCTTCCTCGTATCCGAGTTGGGTGATATGCGTGGCCGCCTCGATCAGACGGCGCAACGACGATTTTTTTTGGATGATTTGCGCGTAGTGCGCGATGTGCGCGGACGTTGGGACCGCGTTTGAGAGTTCCACCAGATACGCGCGTCCTCCCACGTGCTGGAGTTTGCTCTTTTCCTCGAGGCGGTTTCCGACCGTCAGGATGTCGATCGGCTCATGGCGCTCGTAGAGATCGAGCATGCAATCAAAGATGATCCGGTGCGAATCACGGTAAAAGTCCTCAGGATGCGTGATGTCGCCGATTTTCAGCATTGCGTCCTGGTCAATCAAAATGGAACCGAGCAGGGATTGCTCGGCCTCGACGTTTTGCGGGGGAAGACGTTCTACGCCCATAAGCCGTTGGCATCTTAGCATCCGGGCGCTCTCAGGCAAGCCCTAAGCTGTGCTATACTTGTGGACGAATGGTGCATCCGAACATAAAATTCATCCGGGCGGTCGCGACGATGGTTGGTTCCGTCGTTGGCGTTGGCGTGTTCGGCCTCCCGTTCGTATTTTCCCAGACCGGATATGGGGCCGGTTTGCTCGTTCTTCTCCTGTTGAGCTCCACCATGACAGGGATATTGTTCATGTACGCCGATGTCATCGCGCATACCCCGGGCGAGCATCGTTTCGCCGGGATCATTGAGACGTACCTGGGAAAACGGTTTGGTCGAATCGCCACGATGACGCTCGTGTTCGGCTTTTGGGGCGCGATGCTCGCCTATCTCGTGGCCGGCGGAAAATTACTATCCATTCTCTTCGGTCTGCAAGGCAACGTTGCCGAAACGTTTTTCGGGCTTTGCATCGCGGCCTTGATTGGTGCGCTATCATACCGCGGACTCAGGTTTGTCGCCCGCATTGAGGTATGGATGCTCGCGGGACTGATTTTTCTTTTTTCGTTCATTGTCCTCGCGGCTTTTCCACACGCGGATCTTTCGAGGCTCGCAGATGGTACGTGGAATAACGGCTTGTTGGCATTGTACGGCGTTGTATTCTTTTCGTTGACCGGAGGCATCAGCGCGATTCCGGAAATGCGCGCCCTGCTCGGCAAGCGGGATTCGCTTCCATACGCGGTTTTCATCGGCATGGCGTGCATTACCGCGCTGTACGCCGTTTTCACGTTTTCCGTGATTGCGGCCACGGGGACATCCACGAGCGAGTTTGCCATTGATGCGCTCGTGCCGCTCATCGGCGGTTCGTTTCGTGTCATCGGAGTTTCGCTTGCCGTCGCGTCCATTCTGTCCATCTACATGGTCGGATCCGTCGAACTGCAGAACAGCTTGCGTTATGACAACCGCCTGAGCCGGGTTGCCGCATGGGCACTTGCAATTGGCGTTCCGGTTGTCCTGTACCTTGCCGGGGTTCGGTCATTCATTGGAATCCTTGGATTCATTGGCGCTGTATTCGCTGGCGTCAATGGGATTTTGGTTGTGTTCACGTACGAGCGCATGCGCGCAACGAAGGCATGTCGGGAGCATGTGTGTCTTGAGGTTCCAAGGGTCGTTACCGCCGGATTGGTGCTTTTGTATCTCTCTGGCATCGTCGTCACATTATATTCATTCATTTGATCCATATGACGTTGCATGACTTTCCCATTAAGCGCGTTCTCACCTTTTGGTTTCTTACGTTCGTTTGCGCTTACGTCTCGAGCCTCTTTCTCTATACCATCTATCAAATTACCCTGACCGGCTGGGCATTCGTTTTGCTGCAGGCCGCTACGCCACTTTGTTACCTGTTGTTTGGATGGCTGTATTTTCGCCGCTCGACCGAAAATGACTGGGCACATCGAATTACCATCGCCTTGGTATGGGTGTGCCTGACCTTTCTTGGCACGGCCATTCTGATGCAGCCCGTATATGGCTACCCATGGACAATGGCGTTCACCATGGGAATTTTCAAGGGCCAGGCCGTGAATATCGCCGCTGTTCTCGTCGCAGGAATCGTAGCAAAAAAATAGTCATACTTGATGTCAGAAACGCCGTTAAGACGTTTTTTGGAGTTCCGCAGCCTTCAGGATGTTCAAAAGGAGCATGGCAACCGTCATGGGACCGACGCCGCCTGGGACCGGGCTCATGGCGCCCGCGATGGGTTCGACGGATAGCGCGTCCACGTCTCCGATGACCTGTTCGTCGATTTTGGTCGTTCCGACGTCGATGACAATCGCGCCCGGTTTTACGCAGATGCCCGTGATCAATCCTGGTCGTCCGACCCCTACGATGAGGATATCGGACACGTTTGTCTTTGTCGCGAGTTCCGCGTCATCGGGATCCACGCGCTCGGCGAAGACATTTTGCTCCGCGAGCAGGTATCGGATTGGTTCCGCGAACAACGAGCTCCCGACGATTGCCGCTCTGTTTTTTTGTGTTCCGCGACCCAGCGCCCCGCGACCCTCGTCAATCAGTTTCAAAATGCCAAGCGCAAGCGCCGACACGATTCCTGGACGTCCTTCGGAGAGGGCACGGACGTTTTCCTTGTGAAATCCGTCCACGTCCTTGTTAGGATGGATATGCGCGATCATGCGGTTTGCGTCTTGCGATGGGAGGGGAAGTTGCACGAGGATGCCGGTGATATCCTCGCGCCGATTTAGCTCGTCGACCTTCGCGAGGATGACGGCTTCCGGTTCGTTTGCCGGATACAGGAAAAGTTCAAAGCGGATGTTAGCTTCCTCGCATGCCTTGCGCTTGAGCGAAACGTACAGGTGGCTCGCTGGGTCGTCGCCAACCAAAAGAACGGCAAGCCCTGGCTTTATGGCCATGCGCGCCACTCGTTCCTTTACTTTTTCACGAATGCGCGCGCCAATCGCACGTCCGTCGAGGAGAATTGCCATGGGGCCAATGCTACTGGAAATCAGGCATTTGGTAAAGGATCAGGGGAACTCCGAAGAATGTCCTTCCGCACGAGATTGAGATTGTTCGGATCCATGTGGTTAGTAGGAGAGTCCCTGGTACAGCGGATATCGGTCGGTGAGTGCCTTGACCCCGAGGCGGATGGCCTCAAGCCTCGCGTCGTCCTTCGCGTTCGTGATGGCGTCGTCCATCCAGGCGGCAATTTGTTTCATGTCATCCTCCTTCATGCCGCGTGTGGTAACAGCCGGAGTTCCAAAGCGAATGCCGCTCGGATCCATGGGGCCGCGCGCGTCGTCGGGAATGGTGTTTTTGTTCACGGTGATGCCGGCTTTGTCGAGCGCGATTTGCGCTTCCTTGCCAGATACGCCGCGCGAGGCCACAACGTCCATGAGGAGCAGGTGGTTGTCCGTGCCGCCAAAGCACAGCGTGTATCCGCGCGTTCTAAATTCACCTTCGAGCGTTTTCGCGTTGACGCGGATTTGGCGCGCGTATTCCTTGAATTCCGGTTCGAGCGCCTCCCTAAACGCGATCGCTTTCGCCGCGATGACGTTTTCGTGCGGTCCGCCCTGGAGTCCAGGGAATACGGCTTTGTCCACGGCCTTTGCAAGCGCTTCCTTGCACATGATCATCCCTCCGCGCGGTCCGCGAAGCGTCTTGTGCGTGGTGGTGGTCACGAGGTCGAACAAGGGAACCGGGTTGTTCATTTCTCCGGCGGCGATGAGTCCGGCAATGTGTGCGATGTCTGCCATGGTGTACGCGCCCACCTCGTCCGCGATTTCCTTGACCCGCGCGTAGTCTATTTCCCGTGAGTACGCTGAATAGCCGACCAGGACGAGCTTTGGTTTATGCTCTAGCGCCATGGCGCGAAGGTTGTCATAGTCAAGCGTGCCGTCCGGAGAGGTTTTATAACGGATAAAGTTATAAATGCCGGCGATGTAGGTAACCGGATGGCCGTGCGTTAGGTGCCCGCCGTGCGACAGGTCCATGCCAAGCACGGTATCGCCTTTTTCGAGGATTGCGGAATAGGCGGCGATGTTTGCCGGAGCTCCGGAAAGAGGCTGGACATTTACGTGTTCCGCGCCAAACAGCTGTTTGGCGCGTTCGATCGCGAGTGATTCGATTTGGTCAATGAATTGGCAGCCACCGTAATAGCGTCTTCCGTTATATCCCTCGGCGTATTTGTTAGTTGCAATGGATCCGAGGGCTTCGAGGACGCTTTCGGACACAAAATTCTCCGAAGGGATCATTTCAAGTCCCTCGCGCTGTCGTTTGAGCTCGGCGTTTAGCGCGGCCGAAAGATCAGGGTCGTACGCATGTATCGTCATAGGAAAAACAAAAGGCATTTTAAGGGAAAAGCGTGCGGCCGATGGAGACCCTATGACATAGTGGTGCCATTCTACGATGGGGTTGTTTTCTTGACAACAAGGCCGAATTCTCTTAAGCTAGCTTCGCTCTCATCGAGAGGTGAGAATGGAGAATCCAATGGTTTACAGACTCTCTGGCAGCGCGGTCAGGCGTGCGGCTCGCGAACGATTTCAAACGAATGTGCCGCGGATCTCGGAAGTGGTGTTCGTTCCACCCAACCCGCTTTTGCCCATCCGTCTCCATCAAGACGTCGAGTCGCGGCGTCTGATGGCTTCGCGCGACGGCTTTGCCGTGGCTTCGATTCGGCGGACGTCCGGAAGTTCTCTCGTGGTCGTTCACTCGGACCCGGCGGTAACCCTGGCGGCCAACGCGTTCGACGACGCGATGATCGTCCAGACCTTTCCCCATCGTGGGGTGAGGGTGTGGGGTGACTATTCCGGCACGCGCGGCATCTGGATGGTGACGCCACAAGGCGTTCGGTTGTGCGCGCGGATGCAGGACGTTCAGAAGTTCATCCGCGGCCCATGGGGCGACATTCCCGTCGGGTCCGTGGGGCGCGGCGGCGTCGTGTGCCTGGTGCGTGAATCGGCGATGACGCTGCCTGGCGGCGTCGAGCTCGTCTTCGACCGCGACGGCCGCGTTCACACGTTGCTTCCGCATGCCGTCGGATCCGATACCTTCTGGTACGATCCGCCCGATCCGGACTGGAACCTTCCGGACAACCAGCCGGGCAAGCCGGTGTGGCCGCTTCCGTTCGTGGCGAGGCGCGCGCGCATGTTCCTTCACCATGGCAGACCTGTCTACCTGCTTCGCGATGGGAATTCCGATTCGTTCTGGGTCGGTGGAAGGCTCACGCCCATTACGCCGGAAGGAACGGACGGCGGAGTCGACTTCGTTTGGCCCGCGCCCGACAGCTCATCTGTCGCCCTGCTGCTGCGGGTTGCGTCCCGTGACAATCGATTCGCGCGGCGTCTGCTCGTCGACGGGAAGACGGTGTTCGAAGGCTCGTTCTTCATGCGGTCAGGCGGGTTCCGATGGTCTCCGGACGGCCGTCAGTTCGTCGCCCATGTCACGCGGACCGACTCCGACGGCAACCGGGCCGAGGAAATCCTCGTCACCCGCGACCAATGCGTCGCGTTCAGCCGTCCGGCAATGATCCACGAGCCCACGATCGACGATCGCGGCCGCCTTTCCTACGTGCTCGACGCCGCCCAAGGAAGACGCCTGGTGGCCGGGGATGTTTCTACGGAGGCCTACCCCTATGCCTGGAACCTGTCTTGTCTCACCGACGCCGTGGCCGCGAACGTGCTCACGCACGGACGCATCGAACGCGTCGAACTCGCCTATGACCGCTAGGGACCCTGGCGGCTTTTTCTTTTTCACGGCCCCCTATGCTAAGATGACAACATAAATATGCTTGAAGGAATACACGCGATTCATTTCATTGGCACGGGTGGAATTGGCATTTCTGCCGCGGCCAAATGGTGTATCGCAAAAGGGAAGAACGTCAGCGGATCGGATCTGCGCTCATCGCCAGTCACCGATGAATTGTCGCGTCGTGGAATGGATTTTCGGTCCGGTCACGCGTCCTCGAACGTTCCGGAAGGGGCGCAGCTGGTGGTGTGTTCGCCCGCAGTGCTTGAAACGAACGTCGAACGCGTCCGCGCGACCGAACTTGGCATTCCGCAATGGACCTATCCGGAATTCTTGGGCGCGCTGTCAAAGGAATTCTCGACCATCGTGATTTCTGGCACGAACGGCAAATCGACCACGACGGCGATGCTCGGGCTGATCCTTGAGGCCGCGGGATATGATCCGACCGTGATCGTCGGCTCGCTCGTTCCCTCGTTTGAGCTCGGCAACTTGCGGGTGGGCAGCGGCCGTTTCCTCGTGGTGGAAGGGTGCGAGTATCGCGCGCACATGCTCCATCTCAATCCGGAGATGATCGTGCTGACGAACATCGAGGAGGATCATCTCGACTTTTATCGTGATCTCGACCATATTCGTGACACCTTTCAGACGTTCGTAGACAAGCTGAAGGGGAAGGGGCTCGCTGTTTGGAACATGAACGATCCGGAATCACGAAAGCTGAACGTTGACCGCGGCGTGGCGTACGGCTTTGGCGTGGACGCGGAATACGACGGGGACAAAATCGGGCTGAAGTTAAAGATCCCCGGGCGGTTCAACGTGATGAACGCGCTTGCCGCGACCGCGGCGGCCATGGAGCTCGGCGTTTCGCTTGAAACGTGCAAGCGTGTTCTCGCCGAGTTCACGGGCATTTGGAGGAGGTTCGAACGCGTCGGATCCTGGCACGGCACAGATGTGATTTCCGACTACGGCCATCACCCCACAGCCATTCGCGGCACCGTGGAAGCCGCGCGTGAAATGTTTCCAGGGAGACGGATCGTGCTGTGTTTCCAGCCGCATCAGCATTCACGTACCAAGGAGCTGTTCGTTGATTTCGCGGATGCCCTCAAGACGGCCGACGTCGTGGTGATTCCGGAGATCTATGCCGTGGCAGGGCGCATGGAAGGCGATGATATTTCGAGCAAGGATCTCGCCGCCAAGGTTCCGGGCGCGCACTACGCAGCGAATCTTGCGGAGGCCGAGTCGATTCTGCGCGACATCGTGAAAACCGACGATGTTCTCATTGTCCAAGGGGCCGGCGACGTTGACGACCTCGCGCGCAAACTGGCCGTATGACCATTCTGGAAAACGAACCTCTTTCCAAGCACACCAACTTTCGCATCGGGGGACCGGCGCGGTGGTTTGTGGTCGTGAAGGACGAAAGCGAACTTCGCGAGGCCATCGCGTTTGCGGCGGAGCATGGGGTTCCGTTTCGCGTGATCGGCGGCGGGTCGAACGTGCTCGCGAGCGACGAGGGATTTTCCGGGGTCGTCATCCAGATGGCCATGCGTGGCGTGACGATCAACGGCACGACGGTGACAGCCGATGCCGGGGCCATGTCCGCGGCCGTGGCAAGGCAGACCGCGAGCGTGGGTCTTAAAGGTATGGAATGGGCTATTTCGCTCCCGGGTACCATCGGCGGTGCCGTTCGCGGGAACGCGGGGTGTTTTGGTGGGGAAATGAAGGATGTGGTGAGAAGCGTGAGCGTGTTGAGGGGGAAGGACGTCGTTGAGGTCGTTGCGGCCGACCTTCGGTTCGCATATCGAGAATCCGCCATGAAACAGTCAAACGACATCATTCTTTTCGTGACGATGGATTTAACGACGGGAGATCGCGGGGATCTTCTTAGAAAGATCGACGAGATGCTCGAAACGCGCAAGACGTCGCAGCCGTTGTATGCGGGTTCGGCCGGATGCATGTTTAAAAATTACGACGCGATCGAGGAGGACCTGCAACGTTTTGGGCGCGTATTCGATTTACTACCCCAAGAGATGCCTGGCTCGGCCGGGTCCGCCATTGGCGGAAAGTCCAGCCGTCGGGTGTCCGCCGGCTGGCTCATCGACAAGCTCGGATTGAAGGGCATGAAGATCGGCAACGCGCAAATTAGTCCGGAGCACGGAAACTTCATCATAAATCTTGGCGGAGCCACGGCAAGCGATGTGGCACAGCTGATCGCGCTCGTTAAGACTCGCGCGCGCGATCAGGTTGGCATTCAGCTGCAGGAAGAGGTACAGTATTTAGGATTATAAACATCGCCTTATGCAAATCATCCTGAAGACGAAGGACATGGATCTGACCGATGCGATTCGGCAGTATGTGGACGAAAAAGCGCTCGCCATCGCGAAGCTGGTGGATGAATATGATCCCGATGCCATGCTTGAGGTAGAGGTTGGCAAGAGTTCGCGCCATCACAACAAGGGGCCTTTCATGCGCGCGGAAATGAACCTGGCATTTTTAGGCAATATGGTTCGCTCCGAGGAAGAGCGTGAAGATTTGTATGAGGCGATCGACGTATGCAAGGACGACCTGCGCCGCCAGGTCGTCGAGCACAAGGACCGTGTGCAGCAGGACCAGCGATCGCCACGGCCCGATAAGGAATAGCGACTGAGGGCAAATGGCGGAGTCTCATGACCCCGCCATTGATTTTTCAGGTCAAAAAGCGCATAGTCTGTCCGTATTATGCAAAAGATCTTCAATGCCATTTTTGGCGATCCGAACAAGAAGGCTCTCGAGACCGTGTCTCGCGACGCGGAAAAAATCAACGCGCTCGAACCGAAATACCAGGCCATGAGCGACGATGACCTGCTCGGCGTGACCGTGGTGTTACGCGGGCGACTCAGCAATGGCGAAACGCTCGAGGACGTTTTGTTTGACGCGTTTGCGGCCGTGCGCGAGGCAGCGAAGCGCAAGCTCGGGCAGCGCCACTACGACGTGCAGCTTATGGGCGGACTCGTGATGCACCGCCGCGGCATCGCGGAAATGCGCACAGGCGAAGGCAAGACCCTGACCGCTACCGCGCCGCTTTACGCAAACGCGCTCACGGGGAAAGGCGCGCATCTCATTACGGTCAACGATTATCTCGCACGACGCGACGCAGCGTGGATGGGCCAGGTGTTTTACGCGCTCGGCATGTCGACCGGCGTCATTCAGCATGAGAGCGGCTTTTTGTACGACCCGCATTACAAGCATGAGCACGGATCCGAAACCGAGGAGGCACACGATGCCGAGCGCGACGCGACCGGCGCGTTTCGCGTGCACACCGATTATCTCCGACCGGTTTCCCGCAAGGACGCATATGCCGCGGATATCACCTATGGTACCAATAATGAGTTCGGGTTCGACTACCTGCGCGACAACATGGCGCCGACCCTCGATCACTGCGTGATGCGCGACCTGCACTTCGCGATCGTGGACGAGGTCGACTCCATCCTCATCGACGAGGCACGCACCCCTCTTATCATCTCTGCGCCCGCCGAGGAATCCAACGAACTGTACGCGCGCTTCGCGGCCATCATGAAGACGCTCGTCGAGAATCAGGATTACAACATTGACGAAAAGATGCGCGCCGCCACGTTTACGGAAGCCGGTATCGAGAAGGTCGAGAAGGCTCTGGGCGTTGAAAATCTTTACGCGATCGGTGCCAACCAACAGCACTACGCCGAGTCTGCCCTTAAGGCGGTTGCTCTCTATAAGCGCGACGTGCAATACGTGGTCAAGGACGGGGCCGTGATCATCGTCGACGAATTCACGGGCCGCATGATGCAGGGCCGTCGTTTTTCCGAAGGCATTCACCAGGCCATCGAGGCCAAGGAGGGTTTACCCGTGCAACGCGAGAGCCAAACGCTTGCCACTATCACCTTCCAAAATTTCTTTCGCATGTATGACAAGCTGTCCGGCATGACCGGGACAGCCGCCACGGAAGCGGAGGAGTTCGGAAAGATTTACGGGCTGGAAGTGACGTCCATTCCAACGAACAAACCGCCGGACCGCACGGATCTTCCGGATCGCGTGTACAAGAACGAACTCGGAAAGTTCACGGCCGTGGTGCGTGAAATCAAGGAACGTCACGAAAAAGGCCAGCCCGTGCTGGTCGGGACCATTTCGATTGAGCGCAATGAGATGCTTGGCGCGCTCCTGCGGCGCGAGGGCGTTCCGTTCAACCTGTTGAACGCCAAGAACCACGCGGCCGAAGCCGAGTTTATCGCGCAGGCCGGACGCGCCGGCGCCGTGACCATCGCCACTAACATGGCCGGACGCGGCGTGGATATCATGCTTGGGGGCAACCCGCCTGACCGGGCTTTGGCTCAGCGCGTCAAGGATCTCGGCGGCCTGCACGTGATCGGCACCGAGCGCCACGAGTCCCGACGCATCGACAACCAGCTTCGCGGACGTGCTGGCCGCCAGGGCGATCCTGGCTCCACCCAGTTTTACGTTTCCATGGAAGATGATCTCATGCGCATCTTCGGTTCCGACCGCGTGAAGGGGATGATGGATCGTCTTGGGATTCCGGACGACATGCCGATTGAAAACGGGATGGTCACGGGTTCCATCGAAAAGGCCCAGGAGCGCGTGGAAGGCCATCACTTCGATACGCGCAAGCATTTGCTCGAATACGATGACGTTCTCAACAAGCACCGTGAAGTGATTTATCGTCGCCGCCGCGAAGTGCTCGACGCCTATGCCTCCGAGAATCAAACCGCGTTGCGGGACGTTATTCTCGACGTAGTCGAAGGGGAGGTTGAGCAGGTCGTGCTGTTTCATACGGGCGAGACAACGGCGATTCCGGGTGACACCAATGCGAAGGAAATCGTCGAGGTCGTGCAGACGATCGTGGCATTGACCGACGAGCAAAAGGCCTCTCTCTCGACACTCACCACTGGAGCTGCAAAAGACAAATTGCATCTTGCGGAGGAACGCACCAAGGTCATCGAGGCCGTCATGGCCATCGTGCGCGAGCAATACGACTCGGTCACCAAGACGTTCGCGGATCCCGCCCAGCTCCGCCAACTTGAGCGCGCGGTCATCGTGCGAGCCATGGATACGCTGTGGATCGAACATCTTTCGGCCATGACCGCGCTGCGTCACTCTATCGGATTGCACGGTTACGCTCAGCGCGACCCGCTGGTCGAGTACAAAAAGGAGTCTTACCAAATGTTCCAACGCCTCCTCGCGTTTATCAACCAGGAGATTGCCTACGGTTTCTTCAAGCACGCCAAGCATATTACCGACGCCCGCGCTGCGGCCCTCCTCGGGCAGTCGCTGCTTCAACGCGCCGGCATGCAAATGCAAGGCGCCGTCAAAACCATGGGCAAGCCATCCCAACAACCACGAGTCTCTCCTCCTGACACATGGGAAGCGGGATCGGGCAATGCGCTCTCCCCCCTCATTAACACCACCAACGTCGGTCGCAACGATTTATGTCCGTGCGGGTCTGGGAAGAAGTATAAGAAGTGCCATCTCAATGGGAACGAATAAATCGATTTTATCCCTTCAATATGTCTGTAGCCATCGTCTTTGAATCTCACGCCACGACGTTTGACAATGAGAACCATGTTTCGTCTGGGCATAACGATGCGGAGCTTTCGCTGCTCGGTATCGAGCAGGCGAAGGAGCTTGGCGCACGTCGGCAGGGTGAGCATTTTGACGCGGTCTTTTGTTCGGATTTGTCGCGGTCGTATCGTACGGGAGAGATCGCGTTCGATGGGACGGGCGTGTCGGTTGTTCGTGACGCGCGGTTGCGCGAAGTCGATTATGGCGACATGACGCAGAGGCCAGCCGACGAAGTGGCCGCAATGAAGCCGGCGTGCATCGACAAGCCGTTTCCGAACGGGGAGAGCTACGAGCAGTCGTCGGCCCGGATGAAATCGTTTCTTGACGATCTCGCGCGCGACTATGACGGAAAGCGCGTGATGATTATCGGCCATCGCGCGACGCAGTACGCGCTTGAGCGACATATTGGCGGCGTCCCGCTTGCCACGGTCGTCCCGGCCACATGGTCTTGGCAGCCGGGGTGGGAGTATACGCTGTAAAAGTCCATCCGTTATGAAAATCCCCAGCGACGCGAAGCGAGTATTTCATGGCGTAATCTTCGACGTATATCAGTGGGAGCAGGAGATGTTCGACGGGTCAAAGGTGACATTCGAACGACTTAAGCGCCCGTCAACCGCGTTGGTGATTCCGGTGGTGGGAAAGAAAGTAGTGATGGCATTCGAGGAGCAGCCCATGCGGGAGGAACGGCTAACGTTGCTTGGCGGGAGGCAGGAGGAAGGAGAGGATGTGCTCTCGACCGTGAGACGTGAATTGCTGGAGGAGGCCGGAATGGAATCGGACGACTGGGAACCGTTCCGAACGTATGAGCCGGTCGCGAAAATGGATTGGCAGATCCACGTGTACGTGGCGCGCAACTGCCGTACGGTTGCCAAGCAAAAGCTTGACGCCGGAGAAAGAATTCGACTCGTGGAATTCGAGGCGGACGAGTTCGTCGATAGGATCACGGCACCGGAGTGTAACGAGCGCGAGATTTCCAACGACCTGTTCCGTATGAAAGCCAATGGTCGTCTTCACGAGTTTCATCGGATCCTGGGCATCCTTTGAAATGTCGAATATTGTTTGTTCCGCTGAGGACGCGGTCGCGCAGGCCCGCGCTCTTGGCAAGCCGGTACGCGTCCACGCGTATGATTTGCGAACCCGTAACGAATCTTGACGTTTTGCGTTAAATATGGCAGGGTTGTTCATCAATCAAACTATATGATTTTACGCAAATTTACGGCGCTGTTCGCGGTGGCGTTTCTCATCGCGGCTCCGGTGGCGGCGAGTGCCCGGGTGGACATCGACACGAACGAAAAGAACTTCGCGCGCGCGACGTCTTCTTGGACGCAATCCGGCGAGGCCGACGTCCTTTCCGATGGTCGCGTGCGCCTGGAGTCCACAAAGAAACGCGACGGATACGTTTCCACGGACGTGGACGTTTCGCGGAGCCACAATACCGACTATGCGCTGTTCATCTCCTATACTCGCGCGGAAAAGCCGTATGCGAATCTTGCGAGCGGCGCGGAGAATATCGCAGGCCTCCCATATCTCTACGGTTACTTTCTCAATGACGATGGCGACGTGAACGAATACTTCACGAACAGTTACATGCGCCATGACGTGCAAGACGGGACATACTGGCAGGTGACATACGGATACATGGTCGTGCCAAAGGATACGGAAGCTATTCGGTTGTTCCTAAAGCAGGCTTCCCGCAACGGCACGGACGCCGACGGCCGGGACGCATGGTTCTACAAGCCCGGCCTGTATTTCGTGGAGGGTAAGAACGAGGTGCGTTCGATCGTGAATGCGTATGAGGACGAGCTCGCCAACGTTGCGAAAGAATTTGGTAACCGTGTTTCAGAGGCGAGCGACGTAGAGGACAACACCGACTACCCGGTCGGAACGCTGCTCAAGTGCAACGGAGAATCCGATGTATACTCCATGAACAGCAATCATACGCTGAAGCGATTCCCGGACGAAGAAACGTTCTACGCCTGGGGTCACTCGTTCGCGGACGTTCGCACGATTTCCTGTTCCAAGCTTGATGATTATCGTGTGAGCGGGACCTGGACGTACGATCGCGCGAGCTATCTTGTGAAGTTCCGCGGGATGCCGGCGGTGTTCACGCTCGACAACGGGCGCTACCTGCGCCTGATTCCGGATGAATATACCGCGCGAAAAATGTTCGGATCCCATTGGACCGACAAGATTCGCGAATATTCCTCTGGCAAGATGGGCGACTATTCGTACGGTGTGCCGCACAAATCCCTCAGATAGGTTCAAAGCCGCCCTCGGGCGGTTTTGTGGTACCATGAAAAACGTATGCCCACTCTCTATCAACGCATTTTGGAATCGGCCGTGGCGGTAGATCAACGGTTTATGACGATCACGCACGATGAGCTTTTGGCGTTTCGAACGGATTTCATGGTTTCGACGTCGCATCCGCGCGCGGCAACGCTCGAACGGTACGAGTACATTTCTGCGCCTGTTTCCGGCGCGTTTGACGCACGTAAGACACTCGTGCTCGCGGATCAGGTACTCGACGGGTTGTTTCCTTGGCTTATCGTCGAATTTCCCGCAACGGCCGACGTACACTGGCTTGTCCCAAGCGAGACGGAAACCAAGGAATGCAACTG
>Ga0156524_119_pt3 | contig 86401 bp, 93 predicted proteins | sample RifOxyB3_FD_111919 | JGI IMG/M metagenome (GOLD analysis project Ga0156524, IMG submission 111919) | Candidatus Uhrbacteria bacterium RIFOXYB12_FULL_58_10 | reverse complement strand
CGCCATCGCGCTCGTGAAGCGCACCAAAGGCGCGGCCATCGTGCTTGAGCAAATTCCCGTGGACGATCCGAAAACATTCGAGCTCCTGGCGAATGGCAAGACCATGGGCACGTTCCAGCTGAACGGCGACGGCATGACCAAGTATCTCATGGAGCTCCGGCCGGAGCGCATCGAGGACATCATGGCCATGGTGGCGCTATATCGCCCGGGCCCGATCGATTCCATTCCCGAGTACATTCGCCGCAAGCACAACCCGAGCCTCGTGAAGTACATGGATCCTCGGATGCGCGACATTCTCGACGCGTCCTACGGAGTGATCGTGTACCAAGACGACGTCATGCTCATTGCCATCAAGCTTGCCGGATATTCCTGGCTCGAGGCGGACAAGCTGCGCAAGGCCATGGGAAAGAAGATTCCGGAGGAAATGCAAAAGCAGAAGGAAAAGCTACTGCAGGGATTCGTCAAAAATGGGATGACGAACACGAAGGCGCAGGAACTTTGGAAGCTCATTGAGCCGTTCGCGGCGTACGGCTTCAACAAGGCGCACGCGGCGAGTTACGGAATGATCGCGTACGACACCGCGTACATGAAGGCGAACTATCCGGCGGAATACATGACCGCGCTCATGACCGCGGAATCCTCGGATCTGGAAATGATCGCCGAGGCCGTGAAGGAGTGTCGGCGCATGGGCATTGACGTGCTTGCTCCGGACATCAACGAGTCGCGGCTGAACTTTACGTATGTCGATGACAAGACCGTTCGCTTCGGGTTGGTGGCGATTAAGAACCTGGGCGCGGAAGTAATCGAGTCCATCATCGCGGAGCGCGAGGCGAACGGGACGTACGCGGATCTCGCGGACTTTGCCCGGCGCGTGCACCACCGGGCGTTTAACAAAAAATCGCTTGAATCGCTCGTGAAGTCCGGCGCGCTCGACCGGTTTGGCGATCGAAATCAACTCCTCGAAAACATGGAGCGTATTTTGCTATTCAACAAGGACGCCCAACGACAGATGGAGAGTAACCAGGTGTCATTGTTCGCGGCCGCGCCGCACGTGGCGACCGCCGGGATCACGCTGCGCCCGGCCAAGGCCGCCGCGAGACGCGAAGTGCTCCAATGGGAAAAGGAACTGCTTGGCCTGTACGTGTCCTCGCATCCGTATGAGGAGGTGGCGAAGTCGCTTGGCGACACGGTCAGCCCGATCATCGAGGTGCTGAAGAAGCCCGACGGGGAATTCGTGCGCGTTGGCGGCTCGTTGACCACGGTAAAGGAAATCGTGACGAAAAAAGGTGACGCCATGGCGTTCGTCGGGTTCGAGGACCTGTCAGGAAGGACGGAACTGCTTGTGTTTCCGCGCACGTTCGCGCAGTACAAGGACGCGTTGGTTCCGGATGCCATCGCGGTTGTGTCCGCGAAAGTGTCGCGCAGAAAAAAAACGAAGGGGACAGAGGGAACAGAGGACGAGGAGGTTTCCTTGATCGTGAACAGCCTGGTGCTGGTCGAGGACGAGGACGTGAAGGGTCTCACCGAGATGCTGAGGTCGGGCGGCTGGATCGACGAGACCGATCGCCAAAAGGTTCTGAAGAAAGACGCCGATGCGTCAGGATCCCATGGTCTCGCGACCTCATCCGTCTCCATCGCCCTCCGGGGACGACCCACGCACGAGATGGTGGAACGTTTGCGCGAGGTTTTGCGCGCCAATCCGGGAGGAAAGCGCGTGTGCATGCTGGTCGAATCCGGCGGCGGCACGCGCAAGATCGAGACCGAGTATTCCATTCATCCGGATCCCGCGGTCATCGACGAAATTGCCGCGATTGTCGGGAGACAGAACGTGGTGGTAGTGGCATGATCGATTTTGACACACTGGCCCTGAGCCTTTATTCGTTTGTTGTTTAGCTTGGAAGGCCATATACTTATTTATGACAGAAGGGAGAATAGAACCGGGATTTATACATGAAGCGCCTCCTGGTGACAGAAATCGTGTCGTTGAACCAAGACAGGGATTGTCTATTGAATTACGAGATCAGATTCGCGCATTACGTGCTGCAGCGGATGCCAGGCTTCGGCGCGTTTCATACGATCTTGGCGGACTGGATTTAACCGAGAGAGGAATGGAACCAGGACGAATTACCCCGGAAGAGTTTCTTTTTGAATTCGAGACCAGATTTCGTACCGGTTTTCATCTTCTTTCGAAGGACATGCGAAGTGAAATCGAAGGGGATTTGAGGAAAATTAGGCGCTTGCTTCAGGAAAGACGTCGGGCCGATGAGCGTGGCGACAACTCTGACGATATAAACGACCAAATGCGTGAGCTCGAGGCCTCGGTGCGCGTTGCGGAGTTGGTTATCGATCAATCGTTGTCGGAACGAGAGCTTGTTGTACGCTTTTTTCTTCGTATACGGCGAATGAGCTCGCCGACGCGCTCCGAGGTGGGATGGAGCATCAGCGATATTTGACACAGGTCATTTTCACACAGCTCAAGGAAGTTGAGGCCGGGCGGTTGCCAACCTCACCTGCCTCCATTATTCGTAGTAGCCTTCCAGAGTCGCTGCGAAATGGGTATGACGTTTTGATATCGGCGCGTATCCCTTCCGGTGTACTCGTTCAGGCCGACCGTGTGGTTCAGCAGATGCGGAACCAGTTTTTTACGGAAGCGGCCAACAGTCTGAATGAAGTGCTGGATGCCGTGTCAGGAAACACGGGCGTCGTCGCGGATCTCAGGGACTTGTCCGCCATGCTTTCGGAGGAGGAACAAAAGGAAGCGGCGCGTTTCGAAGGGATGTTTCGCCTTCAAGGTGAGATGTATGACGCGATCAAGGCCGCGCACCCTGAGCGCGTGGCGCAGCTCGATCGACGCCGTGAGATTGAGGTCGCTTTTATGTACGGAGAAATCGTTTCTCCACCAGTGCCGTTGTTTAGAACGCCGAAAGGAAACTCCGGCAGTCCGCACGTCGCCGTTGTCTCACACGAAGGAAAACGGCATCGGGCGATTATCAAATTTGGTTTCTCCGAACGATTTTCTAGAAGTGGCGTTGTGGCTGGCAATGGCTATTGGCGCGAGGTCTCGGGCGCGATGCACGCAGTGGGCATGGGAGTTGACGCTCCTGCGGTTGTCTCCAGACGGTTAGATCGGTATGGTCCGGCGACCTTAATGGAATTCCTAGACGGTTCTTCGTGCGAGATGGTTTCCAATTGGTTCACTGACAGTGATCGAAGGATACATCCGGAGATTTTCAATATAGCCGCGAATGATTGGCTGACATGGCGGACAGATGGTGCTCCTCGCAATTTGGTTACCACGATTGAAAATACGATCGCCGTGATTGACTTTGGTTCGGATTTTTCAACTGATTTGACCGTTGCGCTTAGTTCCGCTGCGTTATATCTGGTTTCAAAGCTCGATTATGAGATTCCGGAGGAGGTAAGGCAATGCGTCCGGGAGTGGGGGAGATCTACGGAACGTCAGATATTCGATCAGATATTTGCGTTGGCTCCCGAAGACATGAGTGGATACCGGCGAGCATATGAGGTGAGACTCGCACAGATGCTTGCCGCGTTTGACACAATGGATAGGCGTATAGCGTTTCCTCCGTATTCAGTATCGTTCAGGAAAGATTTCGGTCGGGAATTTTTCCTAGAATTTTTACGTTTCGGCAATACATGAGAATTTGCGCATAAAGAGAATATTTAATACGAGATATGCATCAGCTATTCGATAAAAACAGGGGTGCTCGCGTAGAATTATTTCGTTTGGAGCACGGTGAACCATTGCTCGCTGCCCTGGCATCGATCGAAAATGGGATCGTCGCCATTACAGGCGACCCAGACGCGGTCGCAATGTTGAACGCGGGGATTACGGATCCGCTGACAAATCGACCAATGACAACAGACGACGGATTCGCATTTCTTTCGGCGCTTTCCTCGGTGTATAAGAATCCGTATCTGTACGCGACTGATGTTATTTTTGACGATGAAGCTGCGGCATGAGTTCGAATAGTTTGGTTTTTTGGCTAGCCGTGGTATTATAGAGGCAAATAATGGAGGAATTATGTCGTCCATTGCAAAGAAAACTAAGTTAGGAAGGCCAGGTGGTGGAAAGGCTGTGAGGCGGGAAGTACAGCCGTCCCCGTCGCTTAACCTGTATCGCCGCATCGCGGTTGGATTTGTCGTGGCGGTTGCGCTGATGCTCGGGGCCGTCGTGTACATTTCGACGGTATCGGCGACCATTCACGTGACGCCGGTCACGGAAACGATCAAGACCGAATTTTTGGTGGACGTGGCCAAGACCCCCACGAAGGACACCGAGGTACAAGGTCTCGTGGTGACTGCCACGGTTGGGAAAAGCCAGTCGTTTTCGCCGAGCGGCGATGGAATGAAAGAGGTGGAGGAGAAGGCGTCCGGAGTCGTGATTATTCATAACACGTCTTCCCGTAACCAGCCGCTCGTGGCCACCACGCGCCTCCTGACTCCCGATGGCGTGTTATTCCGCATCGACGACACCGTTACCGTGCCGGCAGGAGCAACGGTAACGACGACGGCGCATGCCGACGTCGCGGGTGCGATCGGAAACGTGGCGCCGACCAGATTTACGATTCCAGGATTGTCCGAATCCCTGCAGGCGCAGATTTATGCCGAGAGCGCGGAAGCGTTCACGGGTGGGCTGCGTCAGGTCGCGGTCATCAACCAGCAGGATATTGATCGTTCTTCTCTGGAGCTTCGCGGGATGCTCGAAGAGGACGCAAAGGCCGCGCTGCGCGCGCAGGCCGGCGAAACCTCCTACGCCGGAGAAACGTTTTCCTTCGAGATTCTCGAGCAGTCGAGCGACATTCCGTCCGGCACGGAGGCATCCTCGTTCGTGCTAACCATGTCCGTGCGATCAAGCGGGGTTTTCTATGATCGGTCCGCGCTTCAGTCCATCGCGGTACGCAAACTGTACGAGCAGCTCGACGCCGGGATCGACTTCGCGTCTCTTGACGGATCCGCGACCCAGGTAACGGTAGACAAGGCCGACGCTAGCCTTGGGACCGCGAATTTGCGCGTGTACCTCGACGGACTCGCCGTTCCTTCGGTGACGAGCGAATATTTTGACTCCGGACGGTTCGTCGGCATGAACGCGTTTGAGATCAGGAAGTTGTTGGTAGGAGAGGGAGTCGCCACGGACGTTTCCGTGGAGTTTACCCCATTTTGGATGGATCGCGTTCCGCGCCTGAAGGATCACATTGACGTTGAAATTGAGTAGTTGACAGCGCCGTTTGACGGCGCTACTCTATTTATACCGTAAGGACAGGGGACACGTTTTTTCCACACCGGCCAGCAGAGACTCGGAATCGAGGCTGAGAGTTCCGGGAGGCACGATGGAGAAGGCACCACCCCTCGAGCGGTCGCGCGCTGGCGTTCGGCGCATTGAGCGGCTTGTCCGGGAAACATCCGGCAGGCAATTCGGGTGGAACCGTCCGGCAGAGCCGGACCCCGAACTTCACTTATTCCGTGAAGTTTTTTGTTTCTATGAACGAGTCATCCATTCACGCCATGCGGCATTCCGCCGCGCACGTCCTGGCCGCGTCCATCTCCGAGTTGTATCCGGGAGCGAAGTTCGGCGTCGGTCCGGTCATTGAGGACGGATTTTATTATGACATGGCCTTGCCCGAGCCGCTAAACGAGGAGTCGCTCGCGGTCATCGAGAAAAAGATGCGGGAGATTGTCGCGCGGGACGATGCGTTTCGCCGCGAAGAGCTGTCCATGGACGACGCGATCGCATTTTTTGGCGCGCATGGCCAGGACTTCAAGGTTGAATTGCTCAACGACCTCAAGACGCGAGGGACGACCAAGATGCGTCCGGACGAGACGCAGGACGTTGTCGGGCCGGTAGATCACGCAAGCGTGTATCATACCGGAGCATTCGTGGACCTGTGCCGCGGCCCGCACGTTGAACGCGCGGGACAAATCGGCGCGTTCAAGCTGACCAAGGTCGCGGGTGCCTACTGGCGGGGGGATGAAAACAATCCGCAGCTCCAGCGCGTGTACGGCGTGTGTTTCCCGACGCATGAGGAACTGGATCGGCATCTTGCCATGCTGGAGGAGGCAAAGAAACGCGATCACAAGGTGCTTGGTCCGGCGCTCGATTTGTTTACGTTCTCCGAGCTTGTCGGGGCCGGACTTCCGCTCTGGACTCCGCGCGGGACCGTTTTGCGGAACGTCCTCGACGCATTCGTGTGGAAACTTCGCCACGCGCGCGAGTACGAGCGCGTCGAGATTCCGCACATCACGAAAAAAGACTTGTATATAAAGAGCGGGCATTGGGAAAAGTATCAGAACGACCTGTTTCGCATCACGACGCGCGAAGGCCATGAGTTCGCGATGAAGCCGATGAATTGCCCGCATCACACACAGATTTACGCCCGTCGGCAATGGAGCTATCGGGAACTGCCCCAGCGGTACGCGAACACCACCATGTGTTATCGCGACGAACAAACAGGCGAACTTGCCGGATTGTCGCGACTTCGCGGATTCACGCAGGATGACGCGCACGTGTTCTGTCGCATTTCCCAGGCCAAGGAAGAAATTCAAAAGATCTGGGAAATCGTTCATGCGTTCTACGGCGCGTTCAATCTTCCGCTTCGGTTGCGCTTGTCCTTGCGCGATCCGGCGCATCCTGAAAAATATCTTGGGGATCAGTCACATTGGGATCAGGCAGAACGAATCCTTAAGGAGGTCGCGCAGGAAAACAAGATTGAGTTCGTCGAGGCTCCGGGGGAGGCCGCGTTTTACGCGCCGAAGCTCGATTTTCTTGCCAAGGATTCGATTGGCCGCGAATGGCAGGTCGCCACGATTCAGCTCGACGTGAACATGCCGGACCGGTTTGATCTCACGTGTATCAATGAAGCCGGGGAGCATGAGCGCATCGTCATGATCCACGCGGCCATCATGGGCGCGATCGAGCGGTTCCTCTCCATTCTGATCGAGCACACGGCCGGGGCATTCCCCATGTGGCTGGCGCCGACGCAGGTTCGGCTCGCGACCGTGAGCGACGCGTTCGTTCCGTTCGCGAAGGAGCTGAGGGAGAGTCTCGCGGAGGCCGGGCTGCGCGTGGAGCTCGACGCGTCCGACGAGAAGGTGGGGAAGAAGATTCGCGCCGCGGCGATGATGAAGATTCCTTGGACCGTGGTCATCGGCGCGAAGGAGGCCGAGGGAGGGGACTTCAAGATAAACGTATTCGGACAGGAAGAAGACATTCTCATTCCGGCGGGCGAGTTGGTTGCCCGCGCGCTCGAGGAATCAAAGACGCCCCGCTCGTAGCGGGGCGTCTTTTTCCTTGCCTTGGTTACCGAATACTCTTCATGAGATCAAGAAATCGCTGATGATCTTCGAGTTTTTGTCCCAGCTCGGCGCGCTTCATTGCCGAAATCGCCGGAGAATCCGTTCGTGAGAGCTCTTTCATGACTTCCATGCGCTCTCTCATTTCCGTGATTTTAGCCTTTCGTTCCGCGGCCTTCAGCCTGAGAAATTCTGCCTTCGATGGGAGCCCCGCTTCATTCATGGCCTCGTCAAGATTTTTGAGGGCACGTTCGAGATTGCGTGGGTCGCCTTTCGCAAAGATCGTATCGACACGAGAAGGCTTTGCCTCCGGCGCAAGCAGGGAATCATTTCGTTCTCCGGTCATTCCCTTCGTGTCGGCGATCACGCTGCCGGTTGGCGCGGCCATAACGTCCACGGCTTCCTGAAGCGACGCGGTTTCGCGCTCTGGACCTTGGTCGTCCTGGTGGGGAAGTCGCTGGTCGGGAGAGCCGGCCTTCAGACCAAACAGAAGGGCCATGCCGAGCAGTGCCTTGCGTCCGGTTTTTGCCAAGCCTTGCAGAAATCCCTTGTTGGCGGGCGCTACTTCCTCCTCGAGAAGGTCGGACACGTCAGGAACCTTTGATTCGCCGGTAAAGACAGGCATGTCATAATCCTCCATGGCCGTCGGATTTTTCTTGCGTTGACGTCGTTCGTTTCGCGCGATGATTGCTTCTGCCCGCTGTTCTGCCGCATGACGTTCGGTGATCTCGCCTGGCTTGTCCAAGTGTCGGTCGTATGTGATGCCATCGTCCACGATCGCCTGCTCGAGCGGCGCGCCCGGCCCTTCCTTGACGGCTCCGGCACGCACGCGCTCGACGATCAGTTCTGGCTTCAGGGCTTCCAGCGCCGCCATTTGCTCCTCCTTGGTCACCGGCGCGTGGAGTTCGTCGACCGCGACGCCGCGTTTCAGCTTTGTGACGTCTTGCCTAGTGATAAATTCGTCAAGACCATTCGCTTCTGCTTCCTTGAGGACGGCGGCGGCAGACGCCTTTGGATTTTCGGTCAGGTATTGGACGGCCCACTCCGCGACGTTTTGCTGGATCATGCGGTCGATTGCGTTCACTCGGCCCGGGAGCGATGCGTCGGCCGGATTCTCTCTCATTCTCTTTTCGGTTTTCTTCAGCACTTGGACATCCGAAAGAATGTCAGAAACGTTGTCCGCCCGTTTTGGCTTGCCGACCGTTTCCGCAAGCGCGCTTACCTGCCTTGATGCCTCCGCAAGAACCTTTCCGCGAACGGCATTCTCCAAGTTGCGTTTGGCACGCGGTCCGGCAGATTGGCTGAATGCGTCGCCGAACACGCGCGAGCGCTCGCCCAACAAGGAGTTGCGCAATCCTTCCGCGACGATGCCGGTGTATCCGGAGTCCGTCACGGCCTTCTCGACGAGTCGGTCGTATTCCGACATCGCGTCGATCGCGTCTTCCATGACCCTGTACATGGCTCCCTTGATGTCACCCTCCTTTCGGGCGAGGGCAAGGATGTTTTCCTTGTTCGCGCCAAAAAGCTCCGTGGCCATGGCGCTGTCAACGTTCGCGCCGGCCGTGACCGCGGCAACGGTACGCTCAAAGTCCCTGTCCGCGCGCGCCTCGGCCCTGTTTAATTCTTCGCGCGACATGGACACGAACCGTTCATTTCCGGAATTATCGACGACGGACACGCGTTCCGCGCCCGCGTCTCTGCCCCTGATCTCCCTGATGCCAAGGAGTTTTTTAGTCGCGTCAACATGTTTGCGAGATTTTGGCGGTTCCGCTTCCGCGTGTGATGAAAAGGGTTGTTCGGCGCGTCGTGGCATAGGATTGCGATTAATCACGATAAATTATATCACAAAATGTTTTTGAACCCAATGGAGCGCTATCGAACCTTGACGAAACGGCACGGATCGGTTAGGGTGGTTATCCCAATGAACCGGTGGGCGGGGATGGAGGAGTCGATGGGAGGTCAAGTTATCGAGTTCGGGTCGGGCCATGTGCTCGACGATGGAACGCGGCTGGGCGAAGAGCCGGCGTCGGATTCGTGGAAGACGAATATCGGCTCGCTCTTTTCCGAGCTGTCAACGCCAACCCATGTCGGCGAGCGCATGCCGCTTCAGCGCGCGGACGCGGAGCTGATGCTCCGGCATCTGCTCGCGGCTCGCAGCGCGGCCTTCTGGGACGCGAGCGCCTGCCGGCGCATTCGCGCGGAAGTCCTGGTGCGCATGACGCGGTCGGAGGACGAAAACGACGCCTACGTTTGCCGCAAACTCAAGCCGACGCGCAATCTCGCGCTTCGTGCCGGCCGGCGAGCCAGCGAGGCCTGGACGGACGGTCCGCTGGCCGAGTTCGAGCGCGCGCTCCATACGGCATACGCCAATCGCAGCGCGTTTCTGCATGACGCGCGTTGCTCCTACCTGTGCGCGGTGTTTGCCACCTGTCTCGTGGAGGGGAACGTCCTCGTCGCCGGACGCAAACAGCCGCCCGTTTCAGCGCCGCCCGTTCCTCCTCCCAGATCACCCAGGCTCTTCGACCGGTTTCGCAAGTAGCGAGCCGGATTTTTTATTGCCATGAAGCCGTTGGTTTGGTAGGGTGGCGGCGCTATGGCGACACCGAAATATCACCTGATCACGCTCGGCTGCCAGATGAATAAGAATGATTCCGAGCGCATGGACGCCATTTTGGCGGGCGTCGGTTTCGTATCGACCGACGTGCGAGAGGAAGCGGACCTGATTCTCATCAATACCTGTTCGGTCCGGCAAAGCGCTGAGGACCGCGTGTTCGGATTCCTCAAGGAGTTTGCCGCGCTCAAGGAAACGCGTCCGGAGCTCATCGTCGGCGTGACCGGGTGCCTGCCAGGGCGCGACCGCGACGGCGCGATTCGCAAGAAGATGCAAACGGCGGATTTGTATTTTCCGACAGCGGACGTGGTACAGCTTCCACGGTGGATCGCGGAGATTCGGCCGGAGCTCGTGAACGGTTCCGATATCGGCGAGGACTACCTTAAGGTCATCCCGGAACGGCGAACGTTCCGCCAGGGATTCGTGACCATTCAGACGGGCTGCAACAAGTTCTGCACCTACTGCGTGGTGCCGTTCGCGCGCGGGCTTGAGAAGAACCGGCCGGTGGCGGACATCATGGGAGAAGTGCGCGATCTCGCGGCGCACGGATGCGCGGAAGTGACGCTGCTCGGCCAGACCGTCAATTCGTTCCGCGCAACGGACCCGTCGCAGTTTTCGTCCGGCAATCCATACGCGGACCACTTTGCCGCGCTCCTATGGGAGGTGAACCAGGTCAAGGGAATCACGCGTCTTCATTTCACGGCGCCGCATCCGTTGCACATGACCGACGAGGTGATTGACGCCATGACGCTTCCGGCGCATCTCAATTACATTCACCTTCCGGTCCAAGCCGGCGACGATGAGGTACTGCGGCGCATGAATCGTCGACACACGGCCGCGCAATTTCTTGACGTTGTTGATCGCCTGCGCGCGCGGATTCCGGATATCGCGATTGGCACGGATATCATCGTCGGATTTTGCGGGGAAACGCGCGGGCAGTATTTGAAAACCGCCGAGCTTTACGAGCGCGCGCGGTTCGATATCTCGTATACGGCGCGATACTCGACCCGTTCCGGGACGGCAGCCGCGCGCGCGTTCAAGGACGACGTCGATCGCGACGAGAAGAAATGGCGTTGGCGACATTTGCAGGAGATCCAGGAGCGCATCGTGTACGAAAAGAACCAGGCGTACGTCGGAAAGACGGTCAGCGTGCTTGTGGAACGCCATGAGTCGCCCGCGCCAACGGACGAGATGCTTGCCATGCCGGGAAATATCATCGAGAATTTGGCCAGGCTTCCGGGAACCTGTCTTGGCAATTCGCGCGAAATGAAACTCGTACGCTTTCCGGGCGGCAAGGAGTTGGTGGGACAGGTCGTGGATGTTAAGATTGAGAAAGCAGAAAAATGGATTCTCGACGGACAAAAATCGTCGTTGTCGTAGGCTCTACGGCGAGCGGCAAGACACAGCTCGGCATTGATCTCGCCAAACGGTTCGACGGCGAGGTGATTTCGGTTGACTCGCGGCTCGTGTACAAGGGGATGGACATTGGGACGGCGAAGCCCAATGGGGAATGGAAAATGCAAGGTGAAAAATGGCAGCTTGGCCACGGATTGCCAATGGCGCTTATGGTGGACGGCGTGCCGCATTGGGGAATCGATCTTGTCGAGCCGGACATGGAGTACAACGTGGCGGATTTTAAGAAATACGCGGACGAGAAAATAAAGGAAATTGAGCGGCGTGGCAGTCTGCCCATTTTGGTAGGTGGCACGGGCTTGTGGGTGCGCGCGGTTGTCGATAACCTGAGCCTGACCGAGACGCCACCAAACAGGGAGTTGCGCGCAAAACTGGAGACCCGTTCGCCTGATGACCTGTTCGCCGAATACAAGCGGCTCGATCCGGACGGCGCGGAACTCATTGACCGGCAAAATAAGCGCCGCGTGGTGCGCGCCCTCGAAGTGACGCTTTCGACGAACAAGCCGTTTTCTCAACAGGTTCAACGTGGGAACGGAAGGTATGACGTGCTCGAACTCGGAATCGCCGTCGAGCGGGACACGTTGAACGAACGGATCAATCTGCGCGTCGACGAAATGGTCGCCATGGGGCTCGTCAACGAAGTACGTGGGCTGCGCGACCGCTACGGCTGCGCGAGCGAGGCCATGACTGGCATCGGGTACCGACAGATTTGCCGGTGGCTAGCGTCTAAGAGCCGCATGGGTGCGGAGGATCAGGGCCCCATGCAGCTTATTTCGCTCGCCGACGCCATCGAGGAAATCAAAAAGGCCACCCGGACCTACGCGAAGCGCCAGATGACCTGGTTCAAACGCGACGACCGGATCCGTTGGATCCGGTCGTCGGAAGAGGCTTTCGATTTGGTTACGCGTTTTCGAGCCTGACGAGCAGCATGTTGCGTGCGATCTTCGCGTCCACCGTGCCCTCGGATTCCTTCATGGCCTGGCCGATGAGCACCTGGAGCAATTCCGTTTTTCCCCCGCGATAACGCTCAACCATGTCGGCGTTATTTTCGATCACGCGTTCGATGATTTCCGCGATCGCGCCTTCGTCCTCAATGGCCCCGAGGCGCTTGTCTTCCATGATATGCGACGGATCGGATCCGTCGTCGAGCATTGTTCCGAGTACGACCAGTCCCGCCGAGGAATTCAACTTGCGCGACGCGATCAGCGTAATGAATTCCGCGAAGTTTTCCGGATTGATCTTGCAGGTTCGGATGTCGATGGTCCGTTCGGCCATGAGACCGCCAAGCTTCGAGAGCAGCCAGCCGGACACCAAGTTGGCGAGACGCCGTCGTTCCGCGATCGCGCCCTCCGCGTCGAGGTCGGTTTGTGACTCGAGCCATGCCTGGAGTTCCGAGAAGACGTTCTCCGTGAAGTCCGCAAGTGCCGGGTCGTCGCAGATTTGACGCGCGTCCTCGGCTCGAAGGCCGTATTCGTCCGCGAACCGTGCGCGCTTCGCGGCGGGGAGTTCGGGCATGCGCGAGCGTTCTCGCTCTGCCATGTCGGTAAGCGCGAGGACGGGAATGTCCGGCTCCGGGAAATACCGATAGTCGCCTTCGCCTTCCTTGTCGCGCTGCTCCTTGGTCGTTTGGGTCGCGTCGTCCCATCCGCGCGTCGTCGAGACCGAAGGGGGAGATCCCGCGTTCCAGAGTTCCGTTTGACGTTTGATCTCATGTTGAAGGGCGCGTTCGACGTTTCGGAAGGAATTAATGTTTTTCACTTCGGTTTTCGGGTGCAACTCCATGCCGACAATGCCGCCCTGTGCGTCGCGCTCACGCAAGCTGATATTCGCGTCACAGCGCATATGGCCTTTTTCCATGTCCGCGTCAGACACGCCGAGGTAACGGGCGATCAGACGCAATTCTTGCATGAACGCCTTGGCGTCTTGCGGCGAGGCAAAGTCCGGCTCCGTCACGATTTCAAGAAGGGGCGTGCCGGCGCGATTGAAGTCCACGTACGTTTTTCCGTCGGCTCCGTGCAGATTTTTCGCGGCGTCCTCCTCAAGGTGCGCCCGCGTAATCCCGATGCGCTTTTCCCCAAGCGTCAGAAAACCGTCCGAGGCGATCGGCTGGTCATATTGCGAGATCTGGTATCCTTTCGGGAGGTCAGGATAGAAATAATTCTTTCGGTCGAACTTGGACGCCTCCGCGATGCGGCAGTGAAGGGCAAGCCCCATGCGAATGCCGAACCGAATTGCCTGTTCGTTGGGAACGGGCAGGGAACCCGGCTGTCCCGTGCAAACGGGACACACGTTCTGGTTTGGCGTGACCGCGCTGTCATGCGTGGCACATCCGCAAAACATTTTTGTTTTCGTCTTCAACTGCAGGTGGATTTCAAGTCCGATGACGGATTCGAGCATATGATCCTTATTTTTTCAGTTCCAGATAGGTCAGGGTCCAATACACGTAAATGAGCGGCATGAGGAAAATTTCTCCGACGGATGCCGTGATGTCCATCCAGAGAGGCGGCTGGTCCCCGAACAGCACGTCGATATGCGTCCCCGTTAGCGCGGCCACGGCCGCGAAGACCATGGCGAGCACGAGCAAGTAGACGAGCATGACGAGGAACGGGCCGACGAACAGATACCATGTTACGGCAAAAAACCGACCTCGGCAGAGCGCGCGGCTTTGCGTCAGGGCATCGAGACCGCGTTTTTTGTCGATGACGACCGCCTGTTGGGCGAATGCGAACCACACCATGAAAATGCATCCCGGAACCAAAAATAGCAGCAGGCCGCCGAGCACCACGAGTCCTTGCAAGACGGTCGCCCACGCGAATGGGACAATGAGCGTCCACGCGTCGTTTGGAAGACGCGCGGAACCAGGTTGTTTGCCCGCGTTCGCGTCGATCGTGATCAGGGTCACCATGATCCCGACCCACATCCAAAGCATGACGTCGACGATTTGGACGGCAAGCAGGAGCAGCTGTCGTGCACCCTCATGCTGGACGAAACTCGTGAGAACGAACGCGGCCGCGGTCAACAGAAGCCATGCCGCGTATCCAACGATCAACGGCCCGTTCGCACGATACAATCTCCAAGAATTTCGCAGGATGTCTAGGGCGCGTACCATAGTTCTAGCGTTTGAGCGATTGGTACAGCATGACGTCGGCGATGATGATTATGGGGTTAAGCAGGGTCGCGACGATCGTCGATAGGACCGTGGTCGAGATGGTCGAAAGCCGCAGTTGGACGTCAAAGTTCAGTCCGGAAACGATGCCGGTGGCAAGCGAGAAGATAAAAATTACGACTGCCGTGGCCATGATGCCAAGCAGGATAAAGACAAGCTTCGGGACAACCAGACGCAGAAGAACTTCGAGGAAGCGTCCCTCGGTAATCGCTCGGCTCGCTGGAAGCGTCGATCGTCCGCGTATATCGTCAATGAGAAGGGCAAATGGCGCGAAGTAGTAGCGCACGGACCATCGGAATCCGAGCAGGATGGCAGTGATCACGCCGATAATGAGTGCGACGCTTGCGAGCACAAAGAGTATCTCAGTTCCCATCACCGTGCCGGCAAGTGAGAGTAATGCCGATGGTCCGAACGCGATGACGACCGTTCCGGCCATGATCAGGAGAACGAGCGCGGAAACGAGCATGGTTGGAAAAAAGAGATGTGTGCCGTCCGCCATGGCCTCGCGTACGGCTCCTCGCCGTCCGGAAAGCTGGCTGCGTACCAGGCGAACGAGCACGATGAAAACCCACAGGCCGATGAGCGGCGCCAAGATCCAGTTCGCGAACGCGTAGAGACCAACGCCGAACGCTTCCATGGAAGTTAACGCGGTGTCGCCGAGCAGGGTTGACGCGGACGGATAGGCCGCGAGCGCGATGATGTTTACGATCGCCACGACTAGGATCCAACCGGAGACGCTCATGAGATCAACGAACTCACGGCGATAATGCTCCCAGGAGCGGTCGATGAGTTCGCCGATGGTAAGGATGGGCATATTTAGCAAGAGGTCAAAATGGTTGAAATCAATCGTTGGGCGCGTTCCACGGTCGCATCGAGCGGCGCGTCGGTCGGAAGCTCGTGGAAGATCGTGTTTTGAGTGCGGAACATTTCCTGGAACCAGTCGGACCGGAAGCGCTCGTCCACCCTTCGGAGAAAGTCGAGATCCGCGAATACCCCCTTGGATTCCTCGTCGCGCATCTTGACGCGCTCGATTGCTACGGCCGGATCGAGTCTGGTGAGAATGAGATGTCCTGGGGCATGCTTGAGCGCCAGCGCATTTCCTGGAAGCGCGACCAGGTCCTCGAGCGCGAGTCCGTTCTGCATGATCGGCTGGTACGCGATGGACGTGCTCACGCCACGATCCTGGATGACGGTTTTTCCTGCGTCGAGCGCGGGCAGAATCAGACGTTTGTACATGATCTCTCGGTCGAGCGCGAAGGCGTGCGCGAGCGACGTTCCGGAATACGGCGCGTCCGTGCGTGACATCTCGAACCGGATCGCGGAGCCGACCCATTGTCGCGTCGGCTCGAAGGTAAAGTACGCGTCATAGTCCGCGATCTCCTCGAAGCGCGGCGGCTCGGCGTGTTCCTTGGACCATGCGCCGAGGTCAAACACGCGGTGTTCGCACAAACGCGCCCATTCCTGGGCGGCCCGAAGCAAAGTGGACTTTCCACTGCCGGCGATCCCGTCGATCATGATAAACCGTCCAGGCCGTTCCATAGCCCGATTATAACACGATTTAGCCGGTGGATCCCCATCCGCCTCGGTTCGGAGCGTCATGGCCAGCTGTCTCCTGAAACTGAGCGATCGCAACCGGAACGAAGAGTCCCTGGCACAAACGCCGGCCTTTTTTTATTTCGACAGGTTCCGTCCCAAAGTTATGGAGAACGAGAAGCAGTTCGTCCGTCGGCCCACAAAAGTCATTGTCAACGATCCCGACCGCCTGGGGGATAGTCAGTTTGTATTTTTTAGGCGTTGATGAGCGGGAGACAATGAGAAGCACGAATCCCTCCGGAACCTTGATGACCAGGCCGCTTCGCAGCCCTTTGATTTCACCTGGTTGAATGACCGCGTCCTCGACTGGAGCCAAATCGAACGCGCACGCTCCGGACGTTTTGTATTCGGGTATTTTCGCGTCCGGATGAACCTTGGTAATATCCACAGGGATGTTCATAATGAACGCATCTTAGCCCATAATTGAACGTTTGGAAACAGGGTAGTTGTCTGATAGGATGAGGGAGTTATGACTATGTTTGACCGTCTCTATCTGGACGCTCTTGGCCGGATCTACCGGGAAGGGGAGACTGTTCGGAGCGAACGGACGGGGTTTTCGACCAAAGCGATTCCGGGAATGACCTATGAGATTCATCCGGCGCAGGGGTTTCCTCTTCTTACCGTCCGAAAGATGTTCCCAAAGTTTTTTTGCGCGGAAACGGTTTGGTTCGTGGCCGGACACAAGCATGCAGGCTTCCTTCAGCAGTTCACCAAGGGCTGGGACGGCTTTTTGGAAGAGGACGGGACGGTCGAAACCGCGTATGGCTATCGTTGGCGCCACCACTTCGGCCGGGATCAGCTGGTCGATCTCGTCGAGCATCTGCGCGAGGAGCCGTCGAGCCGGCAGGGCGTGGTGGTGATGTGGGACCCAGCGACCGACGGGCTGCGCGCGCCAAAAAAGAAAAACGTCCCATGTCCGTTCACCTGGACGGCGAACATCATCGGCGGGAAGTTCAACCTCCATCTCGTCGTGCGTTCAAACGACATGGTGCTCGGCAACCCGAACGACGTCGCTGACTTCGCGCTCCTGCAGGCCATGCTCGCACAGGAACTCGGGACCGCAGTGGGCAAGCTTACGGTGTCCATCTCGCACGCGCATATCTACGAGAATCAGTTCGACGCGGTCGAGGACATCCTCGCGCGGGAGGTCGCGCCGCACGCCGAGATCGAGTGCCGCCTTCCGGAGCGTTCCTTCCAGCGCGCGCTCGACGCCGACCCAACGCTCGTCAGCGAGCTCGTCGAGATGTTTCAATCCCAGTACGTTCCCGGAACCCCTATGAAAAAAGTGCAAATCGCCATATGATCGTGTCCCTCATCGCCGCCGTAAGCGCGGACGGAAAGATTGCTCAGAGCGCGGAACAGTCCTCGCTCGACTGGACGAGCAGGGAAGACACGCGATTTTTTATTTCGAAGACAAAGGAGATCGGGACGGTGGTCATGGGACGTAAGACCTTTGGGACGATCGGCAAGCCGCTGAAAGATCGACGGACGATCGTGATGAGTTCAAGGACGGGGATCGAGGGGGTCGAATGGACGAGCGAGCCGCCCGCGGATCTCGTTGCGCGGCTTGAGCGCGAGGGGGTGACGCGGATGGCGCTTTGCGGCGGTGCGGCGATCTACGACGCATTTTTGTCGGTCGGTCTCGTGGATGAGTTATTCCTGACCGTGGAGCCCGTGCTGTTCGGAGACGGCGTGCCGTTGTTCCGCAATGGGGCTCGGATTAATCTGAAGTTGTTAGAAACGACGAAGCTTGGTGATTCCTCCGTTCTCTTGCATTATCTTCTCTTGAAATAACGTATGCCCAACTATCCCTACATGCCGTCGGACCGCCATCTCAAGTATGTGTCGCACGATCATGAATGCATGATCCCGGCCAAGAGCGCGCGTGAGCGGCAGGCCGGAGATCCGCAGTATCCCGTCGGAATCGCGATCGTGCGCGACGGCAGGGTTCTTGTGACCGCTGGCAACGGGTTCAATCGCGGATCGGGCGCGCCGCACGTGTGCCCGCGCATCGTGCTCGACGTGCCGAGCGGCACGGGGTATGACCTGTGCACGCTGCACGATGCGCCCGGACACGCCGAACAGATGGCCGTGAAGGTGGCCGCGGAGCAGGGAGTCGATATCAAGGGGGCCGACGCGTACATGTATGGCCACTGGTGGGCGTGCGAGCCGTGTTGGAACTCGCTCATCCGCGCCGGTATCCGCGACCTCTATGTCACCGATGACGCGCACGAGCGGTTTCATCGCGATCGCGTGTTCGCGGAAACGCTCAAGCCGTCCGTAAAGACCGTGCGCGTGGAGGGAGCCGACGATGTGCTCGCGGCCAAGCTTCAGCAGACCATCGAAGATCTTGGCTGCGAGGTGACGGAAAACGAAGACGCGCACGTGCGCGCCATCTGCAAAGGAAGCGATATCACCATCCATCTTCCGACCGAGGAAAAGCCGGTGTATCAAATCGTCTGCGACGACCACGACACCGCCTGCCGCCAGTTCAAGAACGTGCTGAGACAGTTATAAAAAAACAGGCGATTACGCCTAAGATGAGCAGGCCCGTTTCTTTCCATGTCCTATTTTCCGTGTGACGGTAAAAATAGGCCAGTGCATCATTGTCGCCGGGCGAAAGGGCGGGATGCGGCCGATCCTCGCGTCGAAACGCGCGAAGTATCACATCTCGAGACCTTCGGCCTTTTCCCATTTTTTTTCCAGTATCGATTGACGCTTGCCTTCATCGATCGAACGTTCGCGAATCCCGTTTCGGCAAGCGCGGCATCCTCCTGCCATTTTAGCGTCGCGCCGAACCGTTCCGGAAGAACAGGCTCGTCGCTGAGCGTGGCAGCGTGCCGGCGAATGGCCCGGCGACGCTCGGACGGTTCGTTTCATGTGTCCTCCGCTCAGTGTCTTATCCAAAAAGCGGCTCGGGGTCAAATCCCGAACCGCCTTTTCATTTCGTCGAGCGTGCCGGTGATGAGGGCTTGGCGTTCTTCGTCCTTGTCGAGTTTAAACGCGCCGTCGGACTCGGAATATTTTGCGGCGCTCACCCCGTGCAGGTCGGCTTCCTCTGGCGTGAGCGGAGTCTTGAGTTCCTCGAAGATCACCTGGCACACACGCTCTCCCGGATAGACGCGGATCACTTGGTTTCCCGCCTCGTTTTGCATCGGAAAGATGAGGTTGCCTTTGTAGCCGACATCGATGATGCCGCTAAGCGACAGGTCAATGCCACGGCGGTTAGTGGAGGTACGCGGAAAAAGAATAGCCATGAGGTTCGGCGCGTTCATCTCGATGCGCTCGAGGCTCGTGCCGATGACAAATTCGTTTGGGAGCAGTTCGAAATACTGGCCGGGCTTTAGGATGACCTCGTCGAATTGTTCGGGATGCGTCGCGGCGTCGTCGATGGACACCTTGATGGCGCGCCGGCCCTTTTCGTCGATCGTCCAGTTGCGCGGGATCAAAAACTTGTAGCCCAAGCGCAGATCAATGGCATGCGGCTGCAGTTGGAACCGGTCAAGCTCCGGAGTTAACCGGATCCCGCCGGAAGCGAATTGCGCGAGGACGTCTTGTCGAGAAAGGATCATAAGGGTGATTTTGCGCGGGGAACGTACACAATCCATTTATTTTCCCAATATCGGTGCCATCCTTCGAAATTTCCGCATCCGCAGGAGCACACGCTGGGACGGTAGAGAACCACCTCGTTCGTTTTCGGAGGGACGAACGGGAGTAAGGCGGGGACCTGTTCCGTCCGTCCGCACACGTACGCGTCGACCTCGGAAAAGGCGGCCATGCGAAGGCTGTCCGCGTTCAATTCTTTGAGTTCAAGGGTCCGGTAGGAGGGAGTGTCGCCCGCAAGGAGCTCGGGATAGTCGAAGAGGTATTCCTCAAGCCCATCGCCCCCGTTGATTTTGTCGGGGATCAAAAACCAGCCTTCGTATTCCTCCCAAAATGGATCCGGTTTGGCCGCTTGCGTCGAGTCATACTGGGCATTTCGGATCAGCCGCCAGCCGTCCACACGGATTTCCGGGCGGGGTGGCAGCTCCGGCGGGGGACGATATCCCTCGTACAGCACCTGTCCAACCTGAAGCTTCGTCTTTTCAGGGCGGCGCAGCTTGGTGACCACGATGTCGCTGCCCTGCCACTCCGCGTGCGCGACCACCTTGCGTTTGTTTGTAATGAAAATGATCCGTCGATTCCAAAGTCTCTCCATTTCTCCAAAATCATCTACGATTTCTTGGAGTCTTTTTTCCGGCACGCGCGTCATGCCGCGATCCATTCGTTCTCCGGTCATATACACTCGATAACAATAACACCCGCCAGCTTACCGCCGGCGGGCGCCATTGTCTACTACGAGTTCATGTCAATCTTCACGCCCGGACCCATCGTGGTAGTGAGCGACGCGTTGCGGAAGTAAATGCCCTTGGCCGATGCCGGCTTCAGCTTGCGCAGCTGCTCGGCGAACGGCGCGATGTTCTCTCTAAGCTGTGCTTCGGTCATCGACACGCGGCCGACGATCTGGTGGATATTGGCCGTGGTGTCGTTTTTAAACGACTGTTTACCGGCCTTCTGTTCCTGGATCATCTTGGTCACGTTTGGGCCGACCGTGTCGTTCTTCGGGTTCGGCATGAGGCCCTTCGGACCGAGCAGCTTCGCGAGCTTGGCAATCTTTGGCATCATGGCCGGCGTCGCGACTGCGACGTCGAAGTCGATGGTACCCTTCGTGGCGATCTCATTGATGAGCTCCTCGCCGCCGACGATGTCCGCACCAGCGGCCTTCGCATCCGCTTCCTTCGCCGCCTCGACGAACGCCGCGACGCGCTTCGACTTGCCGACCCCGTGCGGGAAGGCGATGGTGCCACGCACCTGCTGGTCGCCCTTGGTCGGGTCGATGCCGAGCTTCACGTGGAGCTCGACCGCCTCGTCGAATCCCGCCTTTGGGAACTGTTTCACGAGGGCAATGGCCTCGGTGAGGGTATAGGTCCTTTTCGCGTCCACGAGCTTGCGTGCCTCTTCAATGCGCTTTCCTGCCATAGGGATTTGTGGTTCAAGCGGTCTCCTCCGACCTCCCACCTATTTAGATATTTAAGACTTTTTTTCTTCTTTCTTTTCTTCGCGCTCTCCCATCAGGTCGCGATACACGACGCGCCAGTGGAGCCAGAACAGGGGGGCCGCGACCAAGAGCAGCGAGATGTCGCGCACGGCCGACTGCTGCTTGCGGACGCGCGCGGATTCCTCGTCATTGACCTTTTGCGTGTCGCACTGCTCCCGCGTCTGATATTGCAGGTCGCAGACCATGGTGTACTCCGGGCGGTCTGCCTTCGGAAAGACGTAGGTCTTCAGAGCGATGTTCACGAGATCCGACACCGAGAAGATGAGAATCATCAGGGTGACAAACGCCACGAGCGTGAAGTAAATTCGGAGAATGATCGAGCCTCCCTTTGTCATACGACGTTGATTAGGGTGAAAGAATCGATGTTAAACGATGTCCACTCCCATTTGGCGCGCGGTGCCGGCGATGATCTTCATCGCGGCTTCGATGTCGGACGTGTTGAGGTCAGGCAGCTTTTTTTCCGCGATCTCTCGCAGCTGCGCCTTCGTGATTTTGCCCGCCTTTTCCGTGAGCGGCTTGCCGGAGCCCTTTTCGATGCCTGCCGCCTTCGCGATGAGACCGGATGCCGGCGCGACCTTCATGACGAAGTCGAAGGTACGGTCCTCGTACACGTTGATGATGACCGGGACGGTTTCGCCGCGGCGCGCCTGCGTGGCGTCATTGAAGCGCTTCACGAAGTCGGCGATGTTGAGGCCGTGCTGGCCGAGTGCCGGACCGACCGGCGGGGCAGGGGTGGCGGCGCCACCGGCGATCTGCAACTTGATTTGAGTAACGAGTTTCTTGGCCATAGCGTTTTTTGATTATTGGATTCCCTCGCTCGAGGGCAACCATGCTATGTGGATTAATGAGATCAGATTTTTTTGACCTGGAGGAAATCGAGTTCCACAGGGGTTTCGCGTCCGAACATGTTGACGAGCACCTTGACCTTTCCGCGCGTCTCGTCGATATCGGACACCTTGCCTTCGAAATTCTTGAACGGTCCGTCCGTAATCTGTACCACTGAGCCCTTCGTGACGTCGAATGTCGTTTCCGGTTCGGTCGCGCCCGTGCGCTTGAGCAGCGCGTCAATTTCTTCCTGCGCGATCGGCGTCGGGATGGTTCCCGTGCCAATGAATCCTGTGACGTTCGGCGTATTGCGCACCACGTACCACGAGTCGTCCGTCACGACCATCTCAACGAGCACGTACCCAGGAAAAATCTTTTCCTCGGTCATCTTTCGCTTGCCGTTCTTGATCTTGATCTTCTTTTCCTTCGGAACCAGCACCGAAAAAATCTTTTCGTGCATGTCCATGGTGTCGATGCGCTGATGCAGCGCCTCGGAAACGTTGTCTTCGTAACCGGAGTACGTATGGATGGCGTACCAGCGTCGTCCGTAATTTGCTGTTTGTTTTGGCATAGCGCGTAAGGGCTTGGTGTGTCTGAAAGGACGAAAAGGGGCGAATGGATTACGAAGTAAGGATGATGAGCTGTTCGAGGCCGAGGTTAAGCGCCCAGTCGAGCCCGGCGAAGAGGGCTCCGGTCGCAAGGGAAACCACGATCACGATGATCGAATAGCGCACCGTTTCGCGGCGCGATGGCCAGGTAACCTTCTTGAGTTCCTCCTTTGATTCGCGGAGGTACGACGTGACTGGTTTGATCGGGTTGGTCATAACGCTACTTTAAGAAGCCCTTGCGGGCCTTTCTGCCGCAAATATACAGCAAGGCCCGCAACTTGTCAAAAGACCCCGCCTTTGGCGGGGTCTATGCGCTAAATATCCAGGTTTTGTACGGTTTTCGCGTGAGTTTGAATGAAGTGCTTGCGGTTGGAAACATCTTCTCCCATGAGGATGTCGAAGGTTTCATCGGCCTTTTCCGCGTCCTCGATGGTTACTCGCTTCATGATGCGCGTGACCGGATTCATGGTCGTTTCCCACAGCTGGTCCGGATTCATTTCACCGAGGCCCTTGTATCGCTGCACGTTTACCTTCATGCCACCGATGACCAGCGCCTGTGCGCCGTCCGGATTTTCTTCGCTTTCGCCCGCGGCTTCCTCATCGGCCTTTTCTCCCTTCTCGCCTTTTTCGCTTTTCGCGCCTTTCATGCCTCGGCCTCCCGTCAGTTCATCGATCGCCGATTGTTTTTCCTCCTCCGTGAACACGTATCGAAACTCCTTGCCAACGGCCACCCGATAGAGCGGCGGTTGCGCAATGTAAATGTGGTCTTGTTTGATGAGCTCGGGGAAGTGTCGATAGAAAAGCGTGAGCAAGAGCGTGCGGATGTGCGCGCCGTCAACGTCGGCGTCCGTCATGATGATGATGCGGTCGTAGCGCAAGTCGTCAATGTTGAACATTTCGCCGATGTTCGTGCCGAGCGCAATGACGAGCGACTTGATTTCGTTGTTCGCGAGCATTTTGTCGAGGCGAGCGCGCTCGACGTTCAGGATTTTTCCGCGCAGCGGGAGGATTGCCTGGTTCTCGCGGTTGCGTCCCTGCTTGGCGGAACCGCCGGCAGAGTCACCCTCCACGAGGTAGAGCTCGGAAATGGACGGATCCTTGCTCGAGCAGTCGGAGAGCTTGCCGGGAAGCGTCAGGCCGTCGAGCGCGCCCTTGCGAAGCACGGTTTCGCGCGCCGCGCGCGCGGCTGCGCGCGCCTGGGCCGCAAGCACGCACTTCCCGATGATCGCCTCGGCGTCGCGCGGATGCTCTTCCAAGAACACCTTGAGCGCCTCACCAAAGATCGCTTCTACCGCGGTACGCGCCTCCGGGTTGCCGAGTTTGGCCTTGGTCTGTCCCTCGAACTGCGGGTCCTTGATTTTGACAGAGATCACGGTGGTAAGCCCCTCGCGTACGTCATCGCCGGTGAGGTTCGCGTCTTTTTCTTTCAAAAAGCCCTTGCCGCGCGCGTAGTTGTTCAGCTCGCGGGTGAGCGCCGCGCGAAAACCCACCAGGTGCGAACCGCCTTCAGGGTTGGTGATGTTGTTTGCAAAGCAGAAAACCGACTCGTGGTATTCATCTGTGTATTGCATCGCCACCTCTACGTCCATGTCTGCCGCATCGTCGTGCTTGGACACGTAAAAGACGTTGGGGTGCTTCGGTGCCTTGCCGTGGTTGATGTGTCGCACGAAGGATGCGACGCCGCCCTCAAAATAGAAGGCGTAGCCGCTCGTCCTCGACTTTTCACGCGCGTCGACGATTACGAACTTCACTCCCTTGGTGAGGTACGCGTGCTGGCGCAGGTGGTCGAGGATGGTATCAAGGTCAAAGTCGACCGTCTCGAAGATGGTCTCGTCCGGCTTGAACGTAATGGTGGTACCGGTGCCGCGCGACTTGCCGACATCCCTGACCTTTCCTTGCGGCTTGCCGAACTTGTATTCCTGTTGCCAGAGTTTCCCGTCGCGCTTGACTTCGGCGCGCACATAGCTTGAAAGCGCGTTCACCACGGAAACGCCTACGCCGTGCAATCCTCCGGACACCTTGTAACCGCCGCCGCCAAACTTGCCGCCGGCGTGGAGCTTCGTGAGCACAAGTTCGAGAGCGGACACCTTGAACTGGGGGTGCGGGTCAACCGGAATGCCGCGCCCGTGGTCTTCCACGGACACCGTTCCGTCGTCGTTGAGGGTGGTGATGATCTCCTTGCCATAGCCGGCCATGGCCTCATCGACCGAGTTGTCTACCACTTCCCAAATGAGGTGGTGCAGGCCCGTAGGCCCGGTAGAACCGATGTACATGCCGGGGCGTTTGCGCACTGGATCAAGCCCCTCGAGCACCTGAATTTGCCTCGCGCCGTATTCTCCGGCGCCTGCCTTTGGTTTTTTGTCAGCCATAAAAGTGTTACGGAACGCTTTTAGGATACCACCATTCCCGTGCCTTTCCAAGGGGGTGTTGTACCTCGTTCTGCCAGAGCTGCTTCCGGCTTTTGTCTCGTCGGTGGCGGTTGTTCCGTTTTCGTTTCTACGCGGCAAGGTAGGGTGCGTTCATCGTGAAACGGGGGAGATGTCAATCGAATCAGGATCAGGTATACTATAAACAATATGGAAAATGGAGGTGTCCTGCTGGAGGCGGAAAAAGACTATCAGAAGCAGTATCGGCTTTCGAGCTGGTGGATTGAGAGCCGGGCCGGGGTGAAGCGCCTTGGGTTGATTTTGTTCGCGTGTGCTGATTTGCTTCTGATCGCGTTTGTAGCCTGGACGTTCGTCGATGTATACGTCGTGAGCTACGCCGACGAGCAACGCGCGGTGCTGGAGCTTGCCGCTTACGGGCAGGGCGACTTGCGCGCCTATTCTTCCGCGACCGCGGCGGATGACTTAGAGGCCGGCAAGGCGACCGCAGTTTTGTCCACGACAGGAACGTATGATTTGTACGCCACGCTCACGAATCCGAATCCTGACTGGTGGGCTGAGTTCGCGTATGCGTTTACCTCAAGCGCGGGCACCACTGACCAGGCCGACGGTTATATTCTGCCAGGCGCTGAGAAACCGATCATCGCGTATTTGGTGGAATCTTTGGCTGCGCCACGCTCCGTGTCGCTGGTCATCTCCGAGGTCGTGTGGCACCGGGTGGACCATCACGTGACGGGCGACTACGCCCAGTGGTTCGATGACCGGATTGGGTTTGACATATCAAACGCGTCGTTCGAAAGCGTTGAGCTTGATGGCAAAACGATCGGCCGTGTCAGCTTCACGGTGAAAAATAATACCGCCTACAGTTACTATGAGCCGGCGTTTACCGCGACGCTTTTGCGAGCGTCCTCCGTGGTGGGCGTGACGGGCACATCCCTCTCGGATTTGGTTTCCGGAGAGGAACAGAATGTGACAATCAACTGGTTCGGGACGATCCCGAACGTCAGTAAGGTGGAGATCAGCGCGTCCGTGAACCCATTTGACATTTTGTCCTATAAGCCGTTAGAAGGAGAGACGACCGAGGACACGCGCACGCGCGTTCAGTTGCGCGGTCGACGGTAAGCCTCATGTACCGATTTTTTCGCCAGCTTCAAACGGCGGACTGGTTTCTTATTTCCGGGGCTTTTACTCTCGTTATTTTGGGCTTGGCAGCCATTTACTCCATCGAACTTTCTTACGGAGATTCTGACTTTTTGAACATTCAAAAGCAGGTTGTGTCCGCGTTGGTCGGTTTGGGTGTTTTTTTCGCCGTTGCTGGCTCCAATTATCATTTGTTGCGCAACTACGCGCTCATCTCGTATGTCATTGGGGTGGCGTCGCTTGCGGGGGTGCTGGCGTTTGGCGTTACGATTCGTGGAACGACCGGTTGGTACGCGATCGGCCCGGTGAGTTTCCAGCCGGTTGAGCTGATGAAAGTCGCGCTCGCGGTTTCGCTCGCGGCATACTTCAGCCGCCGTGCACGCTTGGATTTCGGTTGGAGGGAACTGTTGGAGAGCGGAATCATCACCGCGTTGCCAGTCGGTCTTGTCCTGATGCAGCCAGACCTTGGTTCCGCGGCACTCCTCCTTGGGATGTGGGGCATTCTCGTCTTGTTCGCCGGAATGAAGAAGCGTCATCTCGCCACGCTCGTCGTGGCCATGGCCATCGTATCCGTTGTCGCGTGGTCCTTTTTGTTAGCCCCATACCAGAAAGATCGTCTCAGGACATTCGTGAACCCCGCGGCGGATCCGCTCGGGCAAGGCTATAACGTGGCACAGGCGATGATTGCCGTTGGAGCGGGCGGATGGCTTGGGAGCGGGCTCGGGTTCGGTTCGCAGAGCCAATTGAAATTTTTGCCGGAATCGCAAACGGACTTTATTTTTGCGGTGATCGCCGAAGAGCTCGGATTCGTCGGAGTCATCCTTTTGCTTGGCGCCTTTGCCTTAGTTTTCTTTCGCATCTGGCATTTCGCGTCTTCGACGCGCGATGATTTTACGAGCTTTTTGCTCATTGGGATCGGTGGAACGCTGTTCGTTCAGTTTTTCATTAATGTGGGGATGAATCTCGGGTTGCTTCCCGTGACTGGCGTGGCGCTTCCCCTCGTCAGTTACGGAGGATCGTCGCTCTTGTTTACCCTTGTGATGCTTGGGATCGTGGAAAGCGTCACGGTACGATCAAGGGGGTAGCCTACTCACCGTCCAACGCCTGTGTTAAAGTGCAATTATATGAAGCCACTCCCATCTGGAAACGACTCGCTCCGTCTCATGTCTTTCTGTCCGTTGTGTGAGACCAAGTACGCGCCAGCGCAGGCGCGCGTCCTTTCCGAACAGGATGATACGCGGCTGATTCACGCCACCTGCAAGAAGTGCGGGTCTGCCACGCTTGCGTTGGTGGTTGAAGGGGAGGCCGGAGGGAGCACGGTCGGGCTCGTGACGGATTTGAGCTACGATGATGTCCTGCGGTTTCATCGCGGGGGGCGGGTGAGTACCGACGACGTGATTGAGGCACATGAGGGATTAGAGGCTCCGCTTGCGGAAGTTTTGCATATTTCGCCGCCCAAGAGACGGTCCCGGGCCAAGGTATCGGTTGCGTCCCGTCGCGCCGCTTGACATATTCCGGCCTATCAAGCACAATGCGGGCGATTAACGCTGGTATTGTTTGTATGGAAACACTTACGCTTCAGGCAAAAAAACGCGACCTGATTGGACGCAAGACCTATCATCTTCGTAACGAAGGCGTCATTCCGGCCGTCGTGTACGGGGTTGGAACCGATCCGATGAACATCGAGATCGTGCATAACGAGTTCGCCAAGACGTTTAAGAGCGCTGGGGAATCCACGATCGTCGAACTTGCGATTGGCGACGGCAAGGCAATGCACGTCCTTATCCAAGACACCCAGATCGATCCGCTTCGTGGTGAGTTTATCCATGCGGATTTCCGCGCCGTGGACATGACGAAGAAGATTGAGGCCGAGGTTAAGCTCGCGTTCGTTGGCGAGTCGCCGGCGGTGAAGAGCCTTGGTGGAACGCTCATGCACCCGATCGAGGAAGTTCGCGTGCGCGCGCTCCCGATGGACCTCGTGTCGCACATTGACGTCGACGTCTCGAAGCTCGTCACGTTCGAGGATCAGATTCTCGTGAAGGATCTGCCGGTTCCGTCCGGGGTCGAGATTCTCGAGGATGAGGACGCGATGGTCGCGGGCGTTGATGCCCCGCGTTCGGAAGAAGAACTTGCCGAGCTCGACACGGCGGTAGAAATCGACGTGAATGCCGTGGAGAAGGTTGAGAAGGAAAAGAAGGAAGAGGGGGAAACCACGGATGAAGTTGCCAAGTAAACTTACGAAGAAGCATGCGATCGCAGGCGTCATCATTCTGGCGCTTGCGTTTGGTTTTGGGGGATGGAAAATATTCGCGAATGGAACAGAGGAGACAGGCGGAACAGATGAGACTGGCGGTGGAGAGGAAGTCGAGTCGCCTGTTTTCCGCCACCCGCTTTCCGGCCTCCAGGTTTCAGAGGATCTTTCGATTCTTCCGCGCGTGTACGCAGTCATGATCGACAATTCCGTGGATGCCTGGCCCCCATCTGGCGTGGACAGGGCGTTTTTGGTCATCGAGGCGCCTGTGGAGGCGTCGATCCCCCGGTTCGAGGCATTCTTCTCTGCGGACACGGACGTGGAAAAAATCGGCCCGGTTCGTTCTGCGCGGCCATATTTTATCGATTGGGCAAATGAATTTGACGCGCTGTACGCGCACGTTGGCGGCTCGAATGCCGCGCTTGATTTGATTGCGTCCACGGGCACGTTTGATTTGAACGAGTTTTATAACGGGGTCTTCTTTTGGCGGTCCTCCGACCGATACGCGCCGCATAACACGTACACGTCCACAGCGCTTCTCGCTGCGGCCGTCGCGAAGGCCGAGGAGCGCGGTCGCGCGCCGGAGACGCTGTATGGAACGTGGAAGTTTATTGATGACGAAAAGAGCGAAGATGGTGAAAAAAAGGGCGTGACTGTGCAATATAACTCCGCGTTATACTCGGTTCATTGGGAATACGACGCAGAGACGAACGCATATCTGCGTTCGCAAGGCGGTCGGGAAGCAAAGACGGCCGATGGCACGCGGCTTACGGCCAATAATATTGTCGTCATGGTCACGGACGTTGCGGTGCTCGACTCCGTGGGCCGTCGGAGCGTCCGAACGACCGGGGAAGGAAAGGCGTGGCTGCTCCAGGATGGAAAGACCATTGAAATTACCTGGAAAAAACCGTCGGTGAGCGAGCGTCTCGCGTTTTACGACGCGGATGGCAATCAGGTCGCAATGGGCGCCGGGAACACTTGGATCGAGGTGATACCAAGCGAGAAGGACGTTTCGATCAATTGACGGATCCACGCATCCTTGTTACTGTTTCCTCCCCCAAGAAGGGGAAGGAGTCAGAATGGACGGAACATTGATGGACATGATGCCACATGTCGTGGGTGGGCTTGCCGGCAGTTTCGGCATCTTCAAGAGCCTGGTGTTCGTGAAGGAGGGGGAGCGCGGCGGGTTGCTGCGTTTCGGCCGGTTCCTTCGGGTCGTCGAGCCCGGGTTCGTCCTTGTCATCCCGTTTGTGCACGAGCTTCGACGCGTCCACGTACGCAAGACGACCCTCGGCCTCGCGGCTCAGACCATCACCCTGAAGGACAATCTGTCCTACACCATTCAGGCAGTGGTGTTGTTCCGTGTGACGGACGTGTATCAGGCGCTGTTCGAGATGGCCAATCTGTACGAGAGCGTCAAGGACATCGGCGGGACGATACTGCGCGAGCGTCTTTCCGCGAAGTCGTCGTCCAACCTGCACGACCTGCAGGTGATCAGCGAGGAGCTGAAGACGGCACTTCATGGTGCCACTTCCGACTGGGGGATCGAGATTCTCGCGTTCCAGCTCGCCGACGTCGCGCCGACGCCGGAAACGGCCCAGGTGCTGGTGCAGCCCGAGTTGGCCCGCGCCCAGGTCACAGGCAACAGGATCCTGGTCGAAGGGATCAGGGAACTGGCCAGGAGTGCATCCTTCGGCCACCTCGGGCCATCGGTGGTCGCGGCGTTGCTCCTGCGCGGGAGCGGTTCGCCAGTGGTGAACGTCGACGGCGGCGGAAGAGAAAACGGAAAGGAGGCCTGACGGCGCTGCCGTCTTTTTTTGTTTAAGAAACCAGGAAGGGACCTTATAGTGCTGTCAGCACGACGCGGGCGAAGCCTTCGAGGTCGTTTTCGATATGTGGCTTGGCGGCGGGGAAGTCATGGCGGATGAGGTCTACGATAGATTGGCGTTGTGACGGATCGATTTCGATAAGCGCCGTCAGGCGTTTTGGAAGAACGCCTCGATGGCGCTTGAGCTGTCGGAATAAGTTCCAATACGCGTCGAGCCCGTCGCGTCCCGCCACGAGCGCCTCGCGTGGTTCAAAGTCGCGCACGTCGCGCTGGCCGGTGTCTACCTGAAAGTCGGTCAGGTACGGCAGGTTCGCGCAAAGCACCAGGTGTCGGAAGGTCTGCGGATGCGTCGCGGCCACGGATTTGAAGATACGCACGATCGGCTCGATGAGATCTCCGTGCTTCAGGTCGACGAGTTCCTCGACGTGATGTTCTTCCGCGTTCGCTTTCGCGACGGCGAGTGCCTGTTTGCTTGTGTCGGTTGCGAACACGGGGAGCTGCGACTCGGCGGCGAGAGTCACCGCGATGGCGCCCGATCCGGTTCCCACGTCCGCGAACACCGTGTGGTCGCGCTCCGGCCCGTCGGCCGCCGCGAGGGCGCGTTCAACCAGAACCTCCGTTGCCGGACGCGGGATCAGGACAAATCGGTTGACCTGGAACCTGCGTTTGAAAAATTCTCGGTATCCGATGATGTATGCCACGGGTTCGTGCGTTGTTCTTCGCTTCACGTGCTCATGAAAACGCTCTTCCTGTTCGGCGGTCAATCGATGGTCAAGGTGCGTAAACAACCAGGGCTTGTTCGCATTTAAGACCGCCGCAAGCAACACCTCCGCGTCGAGCATGGGAGAGTCCAGGCGTCCTCCGTCGTCGGTTTTGTCGATATGGCGCTTGAGGGCGTCATTTGCCCATTGCAGCGCTTCCATCACAAGCATATCGGGATCATCTTAGCATACCGGCGACAAAACTCATCGGTCCGTGTCGTTGAGTTCCGCGGTTTTGAGCGCCGTGATGATTTCGTCGAGATCTCCCTCCATGATGCCTGGAAGGTTATGAAAATTTTGTCCAATTCGGTGGTCGGTCAGACGGTCCTGAGGAAAGTTGTAGGTCCGAATTTTTTCCGAACGGTCGCCGCTGCCGATTTGTCCGCGGACCGATTCTCCTCGCGCCTTGTCCACCTTCTCTTGCTCGAACGCGAATAGCCGCGCGCGAAGAACCGACATAGCCCGTTCTTTGTTTTGCGCTTGGCTGCGTTCGTCCTGGCACTGCACCACCACGCCCGTTGGAATGTGCGTTACGCGGATCGCCGAATAGGTGGTGTTTACGCTTTGTCCGCCCGCGCCGCCGGAAGTCATCGTATCGATGCGTAGGTCTTTTGGCTCAATCCGGATATCGATTTCCTCTGCCTCCGGCATAATGGCGACCGTGACAGTCGAAGTATGCACGCGGCCGGCCTTTTCGGTTTCTGGCACGCGTTGCACGCGATGGACACCGGATTCGTACTTGAGGCGGCTGTATACGCTTCTCCCGTCGATGGAGAAAATTATTTCCTTGAATCCGCCCAAGTCGTTGCGGTTTGAGGAGATAAGGTTGACCTTCCACCCCTGTTTGTCGGCGTACCGCGTGTACATGCGAAAAAGTTCCGAGGCGAAGAGCGCGGATTCGTCGCCGCCCGCGCCAGCTCGAATTTCGACGATGGAATTTTTTTTGTCGAGCGGGTCAGGAGGGACGAGGGCAAGCGTGAAGTCTTCCTCGAGCTTGGGGATTTGGCTTTTCAAGAGTTCGATTTCGTCCGCGGCCATCTGACGCATGTCTGGGTCGGACTCGGAAGCGAGCGTCGCTTCCGCGCCCTTCAGGTCGGAGACGGCCTTCGCATACCGCTGTCCGATTGCGATGACCTCATTTGTCTCCCCAAACTCCGTGTTCACCTCGCGCAAAAGAGTCATATTAGAAAGAACGCTCGGGTCACTGAGACGTGACTCGAGCTCTTTCTGACGCGCTTGGATCTTCGTGAGCTCGTCGAGGAGATTCATGATCTATGAGACCTTTTTCGCGCTGTCCTTTTTCTTTGCGGTACGGGCGGCCTGTTTGGCACGCTTTGCGACCGTCTTGCCGGCATCCTTCTTGGTCAGTTTTTCACCGAACTTTTCGACGCGGCGAGCCGTGTCGATGATCTTCTGCTTGCCAGTATAGAACGGATGGCAGGCAGCGCAAAGTTCAACCGAGATTTCCGCGAGCGTGGAGCCGACCTCATAGACCGCGCCACAGGCACAGACAATCTTAGCTTTTTCGAAGTATTCCGGGTGGATTTCCTTCTTCATAATAGGTGGAGAATAACGAGCGGAAGTGTAGCAAAGGGGCCGTTGGATGTCAATTCATCCTCCGCGAAAAGGCTGTGCGACCATGAACAACAAACACAAACCCCTGCGCGGAAGTCACCGCGCGTTTCCCGCGCGTCGGGGTCGCCCCCTGAAATGACGTACTCGTTGCCGCGGACTGCTTGATAGTCATAGGATATTATGATGAGATTTACGCTATTAACGAAATTGACTGTTTTTCTTACGCCAATTGGCCATAGCCGGCTTTGGACAACATATGGGGACGTCGATTGATCTGTTTTCTTATCATCTTCCGTCGGAACAAATCGCTCAGGAGCCGGCACGGCCGCGTGACCACTCGCGGTTGCTTTTGCTTGGTCGAGCGACCGGCAAGGTTGAGCATAGGCGATTTTTTGACATCGAGGACGAGCTGTGCGCTGGTGATGTGCTGGTGATGAATGACACGAAGGTCTTTCGAGCGAGATTGAGCGGGGAGTGCAAACTGAAAAATGGAGAATCTAAAATAGCGGAGGTCTTTTTGTTGCGTGGGGATGGGAAGGAGTGGTCGGCGTTGCTCAGGCCCGGGCGCAAGGCGAAGATTGGCGACGCGTTTGATCTCGGCGGGTTGGTCGCAACGGTCGTCGGGAAGCACGAGGATGGCACGGCGACGCTTGCGTTTGAAGTTGGCATCGACGAGGTGCTGGCGTTTTCGGATGTGCATGGAAGGATCCCGGTTCCGCCATACGTTGATCATGTTCCGGAAAAGCTCGAGGATTACCAGACCGTCTATGCGAAGGAAACCGGATCGGTGGCGGCTCCGACCGCCGGGTTTCACTTTACGCCGGAGCTGATCGCGTCGTTGAAAGAGAAGGGCGTGCAGTTCGAGTTCGTCACGCTGCACGTCGGCATTGGGACGTTCCGGCCGGTGAAGGTCGCAACGCTCGAGGAACACGAGATGCACCGGGAGTTCGTTTTGATCAATGCCGGCACCGCGTCGAGGATAAACGCGGCAAAGCGCGAAGGTCGGCGCGTGATCGCGGTTGGAACGACGACGGTACGCTCGCTCGAGGGAAGCGGCGTGCCGGAAACGGGATTTGTCGGCGACGTGAATCTGTTCATCACGCCGGGTTTTGACTTTAGGATCATCGACGGCCTGATCACCAACTTCCATTTGCCGAAGTCCACGCTTCTCGTGCTTGTTTCCGCTTTCGCCGGCCGTGAGCGTGTCCTTGCCGCCTACGGGGAAGCGGTTCGTCTGGGCTATCGTTTCTTTTCTTTCGGCGATGCCATGTTTATTCGATAGGAGTTGTGGTTGACCAAAATCAACTCTTCCTTTATACTCCGCGCATAAATCAAACAGACGGGGGTTAACCGCGCTCGGATCCTCCCTGGCAAGTGCTGGGGCCCGCGGCGGCCCGTCGGTGTTAAAAGGAAAATATCGTATGGCCAAGTTGCCAAACCTGGTCGAAATGCTCCAAGCCGGAGTCCATTTCGGCCACCAGACCTCGCGCTGGCATCCAAAGATGAAGAATTTCATTTTTGGTTCGCGCGGCGGGATCCACATCGTGGACCTGGAAAAGACACAGCAGATGCTCCCGGACGCGCTCGCGTTCGTGAAGTCCGTCGCGGCCCGCGGCGGAAACGTGCTGTTCGTCGGCACGAAGCGCCAGGCGCAGCCGATCGTTGAGAAGTATGCGAAGGCGTGCGGTATGCCGTATGTCACGCAGCGCTGGCTCGGCGGGACGCTCACCAACTTCGCGCAGATCAAGCATACCCTCAAGCGCCTGCGTACCCTGAAGGATCAGCGTGAGAAGGGCGAGCTCAAGAAGTATACGAAAAAGGAACAGATCATCCTTGGTCGCGAGATCGAAGAGATGGAGCACAAGGTCGGTGGTATCCAGATGCTAGAGAAGCCGCCGGAGGCGATCTTCGTGGTGGACATCCGCATGGAGAAGACCGCCGTGGACGAGGCAAACGTGATCGGTACCAAGGTGGTCGCAATTTGTGACACCAACGTGAATCCGGACGGGGTAAATTACGTGATTCCTGCCAACGACGATGCCGTGAAGTCCATTGATCTCATCACAAGCCTTATTTCTGAGGCCGTATTGGAAGGCGTGGTGGAAGCCAAGCGCGCCGCGCTGCAAAAGCAGGTGGAGCAAACACCAAAGGCGGTATAAATTTTGGGAGTGAGGGAGTTAGCTAACAAGCTCATTATGATCGATGCAAAACTCGTCGCGCAGCTGCGCGAAATGACTGGCGCTGGCATGATGGATGCCAAGAAGTCACTCGAAGGAACGAACGGCGACCTGACCGCCGCGGCCGAGGCGCTGCGCGCGAAAGGACTTGCCAAGGCGGCGTCGAAGTCCGATCGGGCAACGAAGGAAGGCCGCGTGTTCTCCTATATCCATAGCAATGGCAAGCTCGGAGCCATGGTTGAAGTGCTGTGCGAAACGGACTTCGTCGCGCGCAACGAGGCGTTTACCGAACTTTGTCATGACCTTGCCATGCACATTTCCGCCGCGGACCCGCTCTACGTGAAACGCGAGGACGTTCCGGCGGAGGTCGTCGCGAAGGAGAGGGAGATCTATGCTGCGGAGATGGCCGAACAAGCCAAGCCAGCGGAGATCGTCGAAAAGATCGTGGAAGGAAAACTGAACAAGTATTTCAGCGACGTGTGCCTGCTCGAGCAGCCGTTTATCAAGGACGAGGACACAACTGTCGACGAGTTCGTGAAAGCCAAAATCGCCACAATTGGCGAGAACATCCAAGTCAGCCGGTTTAGCCGGTTCCAGATTGGATAACGGGCCGAAAATGCAAAGAACCAGAGCCAGGTATCATTTTGGATCCTGGTTCTTTTGATTTTCTGATATACTAAGGGCCTATGATACGTATTGCCATCAACGGGTTTGGCCGCATTGGCCGTCAGACGTTTCGCGTCGGCTGGGGACGGAAAGGGATGAAGATCGTCGCCATCAACGATCTTACCGAGCCGAGGATCCTCGCGCATCTGCTCAAATACGACTCGGTGTTCCGCACCTGGGACCACGAGGTCGGGTTTGACGAAGGTCATCTGATCGTCGACGGCCACCAAATTCCGATTATCGCCGAGACCGATCCGGCCATGCTGCCATGGAAACGGCACAAGGTCGACGTGGTCATCGAGTCGACCGGGCGATTCACGAGCAAGGAAGCGGCGTCCGCGCATTTGGTTGCGGGGGCGCATCGCGTCGTGATTTCCGCTCCGGCAAAGAACGTTCCAACCGTGCTCATGGGAGTGAATCACAAAACAGTGAAGGCGTCCGACGCGATCGTCAACAATGCGTCGTGCACCACGAACTCCATCGCTCCGATCGCGCAGATTATGACGGAAGCCTTTGGCGTGAAGAAGGCCATGATGACCACGGTCCATTCGGTGACCGCGGAGCAGAACGTGGTGGACGGCCTGCCACCAAAGCTTCATCCGGACCTGCGCCGCGCGCGCGCCGCGCTCGTCAATATCGTTCCGACCTCGACGGGCGCCGCGAAGGCAACGAGCGAGGCGGTTCCCGAGCTCAAGGGCAAGTTCGACGGCATCGCGATTCGCGTTCCGACGCTTGACGTGTCCCTTTCGGACTTCACGTTCGTTTTGAAAAAGAAAGTAACCCCCGAGGAAATCAACGCGGCGTTCAAGAAAGCGGCCTCCTCTCCTCGGTGGAAGGGTATCGTCGGCGTTTCCGAGGTTCCGCTCGTATCATCCGACTTCATTGGATCGACATTTTCTACGGTCGTTGACCTGGAGATGACCCGTGTGGTTGACGGCGATCTCGTGAAAGTCCTCGCATGGTACGACAACGAATGGGGGTATTCGAATCGCCTCGTGGAAATGGCCGAGTACGTCGGCGGGCTTTAACATTTGAGAGACAGGAAACAAAATGGAACCGCATCGGATTGTCATCGTGGGCGGCGGGTTTGGCGGGCTCAAAACCGCGTTTGAGCTCGCGAAGCGTCGCGCGCGCATCAAGGATTGTTCCGTTACGCTCGTTGATCAGAACGACGCGCACCTCTACACGCCGTTGCTGTATGAAGTAGCGAGCGGGGAATTGGAATTGTCCGGGAAGGCATGCGCAGACGAGATTGAACGCGGCGTGTCCGTGCGGTTCGACGCGTACGCGAACGTCGCGGCCAAGAAGAACGTCCGGTTTGTGCGAGGCGCGGTGCTTGGCATGGAACAGGAAAGCCGGACCGTGCTTCTTTCGGATGGCAAACGGCTTCCATACGACGATCTGGTCATAGCCGTTGGGGCTGAAACGGCGACCTATGGCATCCCAGGCGTTCTGGAACATGCAATCCCGCTAAAAACGCTACGCGACGGATTTCGCGTACGCGATCGCATCCATGCGTCTTTGAAAACGTACGCGAGGGAAACGAGCCGTCAGATTTCGTTCGTGGTCGTCGGCGGAGGTGCAACGGGCGTGGAGTTCGTGGCGGAGCTTGCGAATTACTTTCAGCGTCTTGTGGCGAAAGGAACGGTGCGTCCAGGGCATTTTCACGTGACCATCGTGGAGTCAGGGCCGGAGATATTGCCGTCTTTTTCGTCCCGGATTCGTGAGAAAGCGAAACAACGGTTGGTTTCGCTTGGCGTGAAGGCGCTCGCGGGCGTTTCCTTGAAGGAAGTGCGATTCGAGTCTGTCTCTTTATGTAAGACGGACGGATCCGTGTACGACGAACCGGCGGACGTGACCGTGTGGACGGCCGGAATGAAGTCTCACGCATTTGTGAGGGAGTGGGGATTGCCCGTGGATGAACATGGATTCATAAAGATCGATCGGGCGTTTGCCGTCGAGGGAATGAGGGGGGTGTATGCGCTTGGTGACTGCGCCTCTTTTTTACATCCAAAGACGAATGTCCGCGTTCCCGCGTTGGCACAGGCCGCGGTGCGTGAGGCGGGCATCGTCGCGGAAAATATCGTCCGGCATTTGGAACGCAAGGCACCGACGCTTTGGAATCCTCCGGAACGATGGACGATGATCCTTCCGGTAGGCGGCAAGTATGCCATTGCGGATCTTGGGGTCATGCGATTGTATGGAAGGATCGGGTACCTCGTGCTCAAGGCCGTGGACCTCATGTACTTTCTTTCCGTTCTTGCACCCCGGTCTGCCTGGAAGCTTTGGAGAACCGGATCGTCCGTTTACGCGAAAAATGATTAGACCCGCGCCCTCGCATTTATTTTGTGATACACTGCCAGCGTTATGCGGCTTCGGACCCTGCGCAATGGTGTGAACTTATCCGGAAAACGAGTCTTGCTTCGAATTGACGCGAATGTTCCCATCGCGAAAGGGAAAGCCGCTGACGGTCCGCACGGAAAAATTGCGCGCGCGGCCGTGGACATTGAGTGGCTCCGTCAACGTGGAGCGAAAGTGATCGTCATGACCCATCTTGGGCGTCCTGGCGGCAAGCGCGTGCCGGCTTACTCGGTGCGCCCGGTGGCCAAGCGTTTGTCCGGGCTGCTTGTGACCGAGGTGCGCGTTGCCCATGACATCGTCGGCCCGTCCGCGCGTCGTTTGGTTCGTCAGATGAAAAACGGCGACGTCATCATGCTTGAGAACGTGCGGTTCGATCCGGGTGAGGAACGGAATTCGACGGCTCTCGCGGACGCACTCTCACAGCTTGGCGATATCTACATGAACGATGCCTTTGCCGTGTCGCATCGCGCGCATGCGTCGGTTGATGCCATTACCTCCGAGTTGACGAGTTACGCGGGGCCGCAGCTTGCGACCGAGGTCGAAGTGCTCGAAAGGGTTATGAGGCATCCAAAGCATCCGTTCGTACTCGTCATGGGCGGGTTGAAAATGAAAGACAAGCTTCCCGTGCTTCGCAGTCTCGCGCCCGAGGCGGATCGCGTCATAGTTGGCGGCGCGCTCGCGCATGCGTTTTTTGCGGCGCAGGAACGTGAAATCGGCCGTTCGGCATACGATCAGAACGGGGTGGCGGACGCCCGGAAGATTTTGGGAGAATGGGGTGGAAAAATCTGGCTTCCAACCGACGTGGTGGTGGCAAAGAGCCTTCGCAAGGACGCGTCGCGTCGGACGGTCGCCGTCGAGGACATTCGAAAGACGGATCGTGTCGTGGACGTTGGGCCGGAAACGCTCCGTCGGTACAAGGAGGAGATCCAGCGCGCGAAAATGGTCGTGTGGAATGGTCCGTTCGGATACTGCGAGCGCGAGCCGTTTTGCGCGGGATCGTTCGAAATCGCTCGGGCGATCGCCTCGCGTACGCGCAGCGCCGTCACGGTCGTCGGAGGAGGCGACACCATTCCGGTCGTCGAGGCCGCGGGCGTCGCGGATCGATTTACGCTGCTATCCACGGGAGGAGGAGCCATGCTGGAATTTTTGGCCGGGGAAAAAATGCCTGGCATTAAAGCGCTCGAAGTATGATGAGTAACGCCCTCAAATTGGAACTCGTCGAAAAGATGACCACGCTCGTGGCGGCCGGATTCGGATTGGTTGCCGGTCTTGCGTGGAATCAGGCCATTCAGGATTTATTCAAACTGTTGTTCCCGGAGCAAGGCGGGCTGATCGCAAAGTTCTTGTACGCGATCCTCATTACGGTCATCGTCGTTTTGGTCACGACCAAGCTCAGCCGCATGTCAAACGTCCTTAAGGAAAAGCTCAACACGTAATATGTCCAATGCCATTGAGTACGTTCACGCGCATGAGATCATTGATTCGCGCGGAAACCCGACGCTCGAGGTGACTGTTTTGTTGCAAAATGGCGTGAGCGGCTCGGCGAGCGTGCCAAGCGGAGCGTCGACGGGGGTCCACGAGGCCTTGGAGTTGCGCGATGGAGACGCGAAGCGGTATGGGGGATTGGGCGTATTGAAGGCAGTGAAGAACGTAAACGGCCCGATCGCTCAGACACTCGTCGGCATGGACGCCACGCGCCAGCGCGAAGTCGACTCGCGCATGCTGATTCTCGACGGGACCGCGAACAAGTCGAAGCTCGGCGCGAACGCGATCCTTGGCGTGTCGCTTGCCTGCGCGCACGCGGCCGCGCGGGCCAAACGCATGCCGCTCTATCAGTGGATCCGCCGTGCCTATGGCTTGCCGTCCGACGTATATCGCTTGCCGACTCCCACGATGAACATCCTGAACGGCGGCGCGCATGCCGGATGGATTCTCGACTTTCAGGAGTTCATGATCGTCCCGCGCCAGCGTAGGTTCGCGGAGCGCGTGCGTTGTGGGTCCGAGGTGTTTCATGCCCTCGGGCGCCTCTTAAAGAAAAAGGGATTCTCAACGCTCAAGGGCGACGAAGGCGGGTACGCGGTCAAGCTCGCGCGAAACGAGGACGCCTTCAAGCACATCACGCAGGCCATTCAGGACGCGGGCTACATGCCAGGGAAGGACGTGATGCTCGCGATGGATCCGGCGACGTCCGAGGTGTACGACGCGAAAAAAAAACGCTACGTGTTGCGCGTCGACAAGAAAACCCTCACGTCCGACCAGATGATTGAAATGTGGGAAATGTGGGCAAAGAAGTATCCGATCGTGTCGCTCGAGGATGGGCTGGCGGAGGACGACTGGGACGGGTGGAAGAAACTGACCGAGCGTCTCGGAAAGAAACTCGCGTTGGTAGGCGACGATTTTTTCGTCACGAACGCGGATCGGTTGTGCAAGGGGATTGAGATGGGGTGCGCGAACGCGATTCTTATCAAAGTCAACCAGATCGGGACGCTTTCCGAAACCATGGATGCCATTTTACTCGCGCAGCAAAACGGATACGCGGTTTCCGTTTCGCATCGCTCCGGTGAAACTTCGGACACTACCATCGCCGACCTCGCGGTCGCGGTGAACGCGGAATATATCAAGACTGGATCGCTTTCGCGCTCCGAGCGTCTGGCGAAGTACAATCGGCTGATGGAAATCGAGGAGGAAATTCTCGCAGAGGCTCCGACCTCTTGACATCCCGCATGATCGCGGTAGGATTGCGCCCTGCCGCGTTTTGATTCGCGGCCATGGAGGAACTGTCGATGCGACGTGGGTCATCGATTCCCGACGTGACGCTTGTAAGCGCCGTCGACCTGTTTCTGTTGCGTGAGCTGCACCCAGACGTTTACCTTCGTACCATGGATCCCTGGTCCAGGCTCGCGGCCAGGCCTTGCTGGCGCACGGCCAAGCCGCTGCTCAACGTAGATGCCGATCTGGTGTCACGGATCGTGGAGGAACGGGTCGGAAACTCGACGTCCTCGCACGAAATGGCCGCGTGGATGTGTCTTGGCAAGGTGCGCCAGGCGCGTGGAGATCACGCGGGTGCCCTCGACGTGTTCAACGGCATGGTGCGCCGTGACAGTCGCGACTATCGCGCGCACTACAACGTCGGTCTCTGCCTGGTCGCGCTTGGGCGCCATGACGAGGCCCGGTCCGCGCTCAATCGCGTGCTCGATATCGTTCCCGGCGACGTTCGAGCCGAACAGGCCATCGTGGCCCTCCCTTCGTAGGCGGTTCTTCCCGCCTTTTTTCTTTTCTCCCGATGCCTTACAATGGCGACACTATGGACGAAAAAAAATATCGACCGCGTCCGGCCGTCCTGCTGATTATTGACGGATTCGGCGTGGCGCCGGATTCCGAGGGAAATGCCATCACGCACGCAGAAACGCCCAGATGGAAGGAACTCATCCGTGCCTATCCAACGATGACGCTGCGTGCCTCTGGCGAGGAGGTCGGCTTGTCCTGGGGCGAAATGGGTAATTCCGAGGTCGGACACCTTGCCATTGGCGCTGGGCGCGTCTACTACCAGTTGTTCCCGCGCATCAACCGTGACATCGCGACGGCTGATTTCTTCAAGAACCCGGCTTTTCTCAGGGCGGTCGAGCACGTGAAGAAAAATGATTCCGCGCTTCACCTCATCGGGCTCGTGAGCGCCGGACGCGTGCATGCCATGGACGAACACTGCCACGCCCTTCTGAGGCTCGCCAAGGACCAGGGGATTACGAAGGTATTCGTGCACGCGGTTCTTGATGGGCGCGACACCATCTACAACGCGGGAATCGATTTCATCACGACGCTTCAGGAGAAGATGACGGAGCTCGGCGTTGGAAAAATCGCGTCCATGAGCGGACGGTATTTTGCCATGGATCGCGATAACCGGTGGGACCGCGTGGAAAAGGCATACAACGCGATGGCAAGGGGCGATGGAGAAAAAGCCGCCGATGCCATTGGGGCCCTGAGGGCCAGTTACGCGAAGGAGGTGTACGACGAGCAGTTTCCCCCGACGGTCATCGAAGAAAATGGCGCGCCGGTCGCGACCGTGAAGGACGGTGACGCCGCGATTTTTTTCAATTTTCGTCCGGACCGGGCGCGCGAGCTCACCAAGGCGTTCGTGTTGCCGGACTTCGGCAGGTTTCCGCGCCAGAAGGTAAACGACCTGTTGTTCGTCACCATGGCGGAGTACGAGGCGGGCCTTCCCGTTGAGGTCGCATACCCGGCGGAGAAGGTTGCGAACTGCCTTGCCAAGGTGATTTCTGACAACGGGCTCACCCAGCTTCATATCGCCGAGACTGAAAAGTACGCGCACGTGACTTTTTTTCTAAATGGCACCTATGAGAATCCGTTTCCCGGCGAAGACCGCGTGATTATTCCGTCTCCGCAAGTCGCGTCATATGACCAGGCGCCGGCAATGAGCGCCAACGAAATTACCGACCGAGTCGTGAGGGAGATTCAGGGAGGGGGCCATGACTTCATCGTTTTGAACTATGCGAATCCGGATATGGTCGGGCACACCGGAGTGTTAGATGCCACGATCGAGGCCGTGGAAACCGTTGACGCGTGCGTCGGGCGCGTAGTCGATGCCACGCTCGCGGCCGGCGGGGTTGCGTTCATCACCGCTGACCACGGAAACGCCGAGGAACTGAAGAATCTTCGCACCGGCGACATCGATAAGGAACATGCGACGAATCCGGTACCGTTCGTGATCGTAGGGAAGGAGTTTGAGGGAAAGCCGTCCGCCTCCGGGGAAGTTCCAGACGGCGACCTCTCATTGCTCTCGCCCATTGGTATGCTCGCGGATGTCGCGCCAACGATTTTGGCCGTGATGAACATCCCTCAGCCGTCGGAAATGACGGGTGCATCGCTGTTATGATTGAGATCGAAAAAAAATTCGCGTTGCAACCCGGAGATGAAGAACGCCTGGTTGTCGATGCCGAATTCGTAAAGGAAGTCAGACAGGATGACGAATATTGGGATACGACCAATTTTTCATTGACTCGCAAGGATTGGTGGCTGCGAAGGCGGAATGGTCGTTGGGAAATCAAGATCGCGCTTCATGCGATAAGTCCGGGCATATTGCGTGGGGTAACGCAGTATCGAGAATTGGAAACGGAAGAGAAAATTCGAATGGCGATCGGCCTTGACGGCGACGGGCCGTTCGAAGACGTTTTGCGAACCGCGGGATATGTGCCGTGCGCGCGCATCGTCACGACCCGACGCAAATATCGCGATCATGAATTTTGCATTGATCTGGACGTCGCGGATTTCGGATACGCGCTCGCGGAAATCGAAATCATGGTCGAGGATGAAAAGGACGCGGACGCGGCCTCCGCGCGCGTGGATGCGTACGCGATGGCGCACGGTCTGTCCGCGGACGCCATTCGTGGAAAGGTAGTTGAGTTTATCCGGCGCGAACGGCCGGAGCATTTTCAAGCGCTCGTGGATGCGGGCGTGATATGTTAGTGTAAGAGAATTGTGCCGCGATCCGCGTGAAGATTGCAGGCCGTGAGTATAAATTTTAGCAACTACCAATGTTCGTATGATCACTCTGGACGCGCGCTTCTCAAAGCGCATCGCCGACGTCGTGCAACGCAACGCGGTCTTGCGAAAGATCGGGGACATGTGCGCCTCCCAGCTCATCTGGTTTATGGCCGGCGGATTCGGATTGGTCGTTTACTATCTCTCCAAGGCCATGGTGGACAGCTTCGTTTTGCGTCTGATTTTCGGGATTTTTCTTTCCTGGTTCGTGACGCTCGTGCTTGAGTACGCATTCCGACGCCGCCGCCCGTTTCAGGAGCAGGGGCGCCGGCTTGCGGTCGAGATGCTGTGGGTTCCGCCATCGTTTCCGTCCGGCCATGCGACGATCGCGTTTGCGCTTGTCACTGCGACGCACGCGCTGCAAGATACGCTGCTGTTTTGGATCGCCTTTTGCCTTGCCATACTGGTGTCCGTCGGTCGGGTTGCAATGCGCGTCCATTACTTCACCGACGTTCTTGCCGGAGCCGTGGTCGGCATCGCGGTCACGTCTTTCGTGATTCGATATTTATAGGGTCCTTTATGAAAAATAAGATCGTCTGCGTTTCGGGAGGGTTTGATCCGATTCATGTCGGCCACGTTCGAATGATCCAGGAGGCGGCCGCGCTTGGCGACGAGCTTGTCGTGATCATCAACAATGATCATTGGCTTCGAAGGAAAAAAGGGCATGTTTTTATGCCGCAGGATCAGCGTCGTGAGATCATTGAGGCAATCACGGGCGTGACGCGCGTCGTGTTTACCGCGCATGAGCCGGGCTTTGAGGACCGGAGCGTGTGTCGGGAGCTCCGAGAAATTCACCCGGATATTTTTGCGCAGGGAGGAGATCGTGATTTGAAGGATGCGCTTGACCCAGACTCGTCCCAGAATCCAGAGGCAAGGCTGTGCGCCGAGCTTGGCATAGAGATTGTCTATGGTGTCGGGCGCGGCGGAAAGGTGCAGTCGAGTTCCTGGTTGACGGCGGAGGATCGCGATGCGCGCGATTGTTTTTGCGGGTCCGGTGTGAGGTATGTCGAATGTCACGGAAAATAGTCTTATGATTCGATTTTTTGCCATCCTGGTTGGAGTGACGTTGCTGGTGGGCGTCGCGTTGTCCGGGTCGTATGTGTTTGATTCATATGCCGTCTCGCCGGATGCGGACGCCCCGACCGTTTCGTTCACGATCGCGGAGGGAGACCGCGGCTTTGGCGTGGCGCAGAAGCTGGAGGAGGCCGGTCTCATCGATGGGACCTGGATGTTTCGCGCGTATCTTCGATTTTCCGGGACGGGGACGGATCTGAAGCCCGGCACGTTCGAGTTGCGTCCTGGCATGAGCTACGCGTCGATCGTCTCGACGCTTTCAAGATCGGACGCCAATGAGGTTCAAATTACGATTCCGGAGGGGTTCACGCTCAAGCAAACTGGCGAACGAGTACGCGAGGCGCTTCCGCGAATCACCGAGAACGAATGGAATGTCGCGGCCGGCGCATGGTCGCCGGTCATCGGGAAGAGTTTCTTTCTCGCCCAGTCCAAGCCGGCGACTGTGGACCTTGAGGGATATCTCTTCCCGGACACTTATCGGTTTTTTTCGGACGCGAGCGCGGAGGACGTGGTTCTCAGGATGGTTGAGACAATGGAGTCGAGGCTAACGGAATCACTTGGCGCGGGCGATGGGTACGTGCTTGCGTCGGAATTCGGCGCGCATGAAGTGCTTACCCTTGCGTCTATCGTCGAGCGCGAGGTGCGCGGTTCGGAGGACATGAAGTACGTGGCGGACATTTTCTTGTCGCGCCTGAAAATAGGAATGCCCCTGCAGGCCGACTCGACGATTTCATATTATCTTGGCAAAACTTCCGCGGAATTGACGACCGATGATCTCCGCTCGGACGAGCCGTTCAACACGTACACGCGCGCCGGCCTTCCGCCGGGGCCTATTTCGAACCCAGGTCTCAACGCCATCGACGCCGTGCTTCGTCCGATCGACAACCCGTATCTTTATTTCCTCACCGCGTCCGACGGGACGGTCATCTATGCTTCGACGTTCGAGGAACACGTGGCGAATAAAAGTCGCTACTTGCGCTAGCATCCTGTGCTTCCTGGCGGCCGGACCGGCCTATGCGGGCACGTATAGCTCCTTTGATTCCACGATTGAGCTGCTCCCAGACGGCGCGTTCGTCGTGAGCGAGACGATGACGGGATCGTTCGCATCCGAAAGACATGGCATTTTTCGTTCGATCCCGCTTCGTTACCATGGGCCCTACGGATTGACGCAAAGAATTTCGGTTGATGTCCTGGAAGTCGCGCGCGACCGAGAACCAGTGCATTATACGACGTATCATGACGGGGATTATTTGGTCATCAAGATCGGCGATCCAGACCTGACGTTTTCCGGCCCGTTTACCTATCAAATTAACTATAGCGTCGAGAGGGCCATCTTGTACGGCGAGACATCGGACGAATTGTATTGGAACGTTTCCGGAACCCAATGGGATGAACGCCTTCCGTCCGTCGGAGCGATCGTGCTCATGGCCGGCGTTCCGGCGAATGCGCTGGCTGCCGCGTGTTATACCGGATCGCGTGGCTCGATCGCACGGGATTGTGCGGCGCAAATTGATGACGGATCCGTTTCGTTTTCGGCCAATGACTTTTTGACGATTTCGGTTTCCTTTCCGAAAGGGATCGTTCCCGAGCCGACCACATGGATCAGAATTGGATGGTGGTTGTCGGACAACTGGAGGCTCTTCTTGCTTGCGATTCCACCAGTTACTCTCTTTTGGGCCATCCGACATTGGTGGAAATATGGTCGGGATCCAAAGGGCCGCGGAACAATCGTTGCCCAATACGAACCGCCGGCCGGAATGACTCCGACCGAAATGGGAACGCTCATGAACGCGCGGCTCGACGGCAAGGATTTTTCGGCGGCGATCGTGCACCTGGCCGTCCGCGGATATTTGAAGATGACCGACCACGGCGGGAAAAAGTTTACGCTTACGCGCGTTCGGGAGAGCGTGGATGGACTGAAGCCGTTTGAGGCGGAATTGATGGATACGCTTTTCGGCGAAAAGGAAGAAGTGTCGACAAAGGACGATGCAAAACGGTTCGTCGCGGCACGAAAAATGGTTTCGAGCATCGTGTATTCGACCATGGCATGGGACGGATATTTCGTACGGAATCCCGAACAGACGCGCAGGAACTATCTGATTGCCGGTCTTGTTTTTGCCATCGGGTCCATGTTTATCGGTTGGTTCGCGTGGGTGACGTTTCCGGTCGGGATCATATTGATGCTCATGGCGCTCGCGATGCCGAAGCGCACGGAAAAGGGCCAGGAGGCATACGATCACGCGCGCGGCTTCAAGGAATACCTGTCGCGCGCCGAGAAGTATCGAATTCATTGGCAGGAAAAGGAAGGTATCTTCGAGGCGTTTTTGCCGTACGCGATGTCGTTTGGCGTCGCGCGAACATGGACGAAGGCGCTTGCCCCGCAGATTTCTTCCGACTGGGAATGGTACTACGTCGGGGCCGGTTCGAACCTTGGTACGGCAGACTTCGCCGATCGCATGAAGTCGATAGGTTCCGCGTTCGGCGAGGTGTCGGCTCCTCGCTCGTCAGGCGGCGGTGATTCCGGCGGCGGTTCCTCGGGCGGCGGATTTGGCGGCGGGGGCGGTGGAAGCTGGTAGGGTCTTTTATTCGTTTCATGGATTGACACGCCATCGGATTTGATCTATTCTCAATGCTCGTCCGACCCTCGGACGTGATGACAACTTTCTCAAACACGGAAGGGACATGTTCCAAAGCGCATTCTTGTCCTTGTTCAAGGACGAGGAGATCTTGCTGTTTTCCATGCTCGTCCGTCAGCAGCCTCGCCTTGTTATTCTGGTGGCGCAGGTGGATCCGGACGGCATTGGGTCAGCGCTCGGGCTTGCGGCGATTGCTTGCCACCTCGGAGTCGAGGCCAGCATCTTTTACGCCGGCTCATTCGGCCATCCGCAGATGATCATGCTCTGGGAGGCGTTCGGGCTTGCGGGACGCATCTGTCCGGTCGAAGCAATCGATCCGGGCTTCCCGGTGGCGCTCGTCGACTCGTCGAAGACGAGCGACGCGCGATTCGGAGAGCGCTCGCTCGACCCAGCGATCGTCATCGACCACCACGGCGACGCGCGCGAGGTGCGGATGGACAGGTTCCACTGCGTCGTGCCGGTGGGCGCCGCCTCCTCGCTCGTTGCCTGCCTTGGCGCGCGTCTCGGCGTCACATTCGGGCGTGACGTGTCAACCCTGCTTGCCATGGGCATCCACACGGATACCGACGGGCTGACTTACGTCGGGACCCGTCCGATCGACCGATATGCGTACGCGTGGCTCATGGACACGGGCGACCAGGAATTGGTGCATCGCATCTCTCGGTTCCCGATGTCTGAACGCGCGTGTACCATCGTGCAGAGACTGCTCACGCACCGATCCATGTACCGTGGCAACATTCTTCTGTCACACCCGCCGAGTGCGCTCGAGCCGACCGAGGGCGAGTATCTCGCCTTCGCCGCGGACATCCTCGTTCGGCATGAGGACGCGCGCCTCGTGCTCGCGCTCGGCGTGGTCGGGGATCACGTGCGCGTATCCGCGCGTACCAGGGAACCCGCGCTCCCGCTTCCCAGGATTCTCGTCCATTTGTTCGGTCCGAACTCCGGCGCCAAGGAGTGTTCCGGCGGCGCACTGCTCGATTTTCCGGACGGACCGCGCGTCGGCCAGCGACGAGAAGACAAGTTCAACGAATTCCTCGCGTGCCTGGAGGGCAGGCTTGCCGACCTCGACCTGCCCAGCTGACCGTCCCAGACGGTCATTTTTCTTTGGGGAGCATCGCGTTATCAACGATCCGTTCCGCGCGTTGCGTTGTTGACAAATCCTCATATAAGGTGTATAAGGACCTACCCATGAGGAGGTGGAATGTGGAGGAAGTAAAGGAACTCGTGGAACGACGAGATCGCCTGGAAGCGGATCTCGCCGGGGTCGTGCGCGAATTGCAGCGCGCCTGCCCGCACGTGGACGCGCAATGGTTGGGGCAAAGGGAAGAAGTACAGCCGGACGATTCGAGGTTCATGGTCCATGCATTTCTCTGTCCGCTGTGCAAGAAGCAGTGGACGCAGAGGAACGTCCGGCCCTGACCTCTCAGACTGACCGTCGCCGACGGTTATTTTTCTTTGATGAGCCCGAATTGCTCCAGCGCGGATTTTAAAACGGACCGCTTGTATTCCCACGCGCCATCCAGCATCTGTTGCGGCGTGCCCCACGAGCAGCGCGAGAATTCGCGGGCATGCGCGTCGAGATTGAACGTCGCGTCCGGGGAAACGCGCGCGAGGAAAAAATACTGTTCTTGTCCGTCGTACGCGGAAAAACGGTCGCCCGGTTGCGCGCGCCATCTGTCGAGGAGCTCCTGCGGCCATTCGTAGCGCATGGGGTTCGGGAGCGACGCGACGAACTCGTAGTGCGGCGGGCTCAGGCCGATCTCCTCGTGCAGCTCGCGCCGCGCGGCCATCTCCGGCGTTTCTCCCTCGTCGATGCCGCCTTGCACGGTTTGGATGGCGCCGGGCAAATCCTCCCGCTCGCACAACAAGACGCGCCCGTTCCCATCGGTCACGATGACTGCCGCGTTTGGTCGGAAGGTTGACATATCGGTCGAAAAAGTGTACAGTTCCGGGCGCCTAAGGGCAAGGAGGTTCCTTGGAAAACCCACTGACTCATACGTATGCGACGGATGGCCGTCCGGTTCGCGGACGCGCTCACGCGTCGCTGCTGTTCTACTCCACCGAGCTCGGCGTGCTGCGCCTCGACGTCGATGTCAACGAGCCAGGCGTGCTATACACTCACGTGGGCGCGCATGAGAGCGTGCCACCAGGAGCGGCAATCGTGCTGACCCAAGGGTCGCATGAGACGCTTCCGGTCGGCGTCATCTACAGAAGCGTGCTGCACGCCGACCGCGGCGAGATGTACGCCGACACCTACTACGACGGAGCGATCCCGGATCTGCGCGTGTTCCGCAACGACGCGCGTTGGGCGCTCGACGCGGTGCACGACAGCGACGATCTCACCGACCCGGAGCTGGTCCGCAGGCGGGTCCGGAGGCTCGATCGCCTGATCGAGCGCAACACCGGAAGTACTGGCGAACGAAAGCGCAGGGCCGTCTCGGACGCCACGCGCGCGAAGTTCGAGCGCGACAAGCGGGGGCAGCGCAACCCCATGGCGGCCGCGATGGCCAACTGGGGCGCCGCGGTGCAGCTTGACAAGCAGCTTCGTATCGCACTCAACGCCGATGAGCGCGTCAGCCGCTCGCGGGTTGCCATCGTCCGGCTGCTCGCGAGCATCTGGAAGTGTCTCCATGACTGCGACGTGGAGCTTGCCTCCATGACGCGGTGGTGGAAGCCGGGCCGCAAGCGTCCGCTTCAGCTCGCGCAGGCCAAGCGCCTGGCCGAGCGCGCGGCGCGGACGAGTGACGAGCTCACGCTCATCACCGCGGCGCCTTACGCGCAAATGCCGCTCCTCGCTCAGCTTCGCGATGAGCTCGACGCGTTCGTCGTCGCGCTCAACGACAGAGAGAGATTTCGTGCCGCGCTCCCGTTGCTCATGGCCGCGCGGCGTTCGGTCGGAAAGCTGCTCATCCACCGCCAGATCGCACAGATGCTCGTCACCGCGGGCATGGTGCGGCGGTTCAAGCGGCCGATCAAGGCCAAGGAGCGCCGCGAGTACGCGGCCGCCGCAGATCGAGCCTGCAACGAGGTCGCACTCGCGCAGCTCGCGGAACCTTCTCGTTCCGGCTTTCTGGACGATCTGCTTCGCGCCCTCGCGGACGCCAAGCAGATCGGGCTCGAGGACGCGTTCGACGCGCGGGCGGCCTACGACGCGCTCGCCGACGCCTCGGACCTGTATCTCGACGGCTCGTCCGTCAACTGACCCCGCGGCCTGGCTTTCAAGCCTCGCCCGGGGCCTTTTTCTTTTCGACACGTATTGGTTGACGCGAGCCGGTTTTTCTGGTAGCGTCGCCGCATCCACGCGATTCACGAACGGAGGGACCGTGGAACGAGCGTTTCTTGTCCGTGGCGGGAACGCGGTGACGCTTCGCGTGAAGCCGATCCGCGAGGAACGTCTGTACGTATGCAGTCGGCAAGGGCCGGAGATGATGGTGCGCGGCAAGCCTGACTTCGTGGAAAGCGGTGCCGTGCTCTGGTGCGCGGCCGCGCCGGAAAACGACGGGCCGCTCAGAGCGCGCGCGTTCGACGGCGGGCTGTACGACGCGCTGCGTGCGATCGGAGGGCACGTCGGCGACGGGTACGAGGCCGAGCTCGCGAGGCTTGGGGCGGACCCCACGCGGCTGCGCGAGAAGCCCGGGCGCCCGTTCGAGATCGATCTGATCCGTGGGGGCGTGGAGCGCGAAGCCTGGGCGCTCGAATCGTTCGCGGCCGCGTTTTTCGACGCGTTGCGCGAATGCCATCGTGTCATTCGCGGCGATGTCACCGGCGAGCCTGACATCGTACGTCTCGAACGTGCCGCGCGGTTCTTGCGCGGGGTGTCGCTGGCCCCGTTCAGCCGGCGCGCGCTGCCGAACGCCGCGACCGACGTCGACGCCGCCATCGCGGCGCTCCGCGTGAGTCGCGGCGATGACGCGGCCGCGCGTCTCTCCATGGCCGCGCGATCGCTACGCATGACGTTCGTGCGCCGATCGCTCGAGGGCGCGTTCGCCGAAATGGCACGCCACAGACGTCGCAAGACCGAGCCTGATCGCGAGGGCCGCGCGCGGATCGCCGCCGCGATTTGTCGCGGACGCGGCATGCTGTTTGAGAACGGGAGGCCGCTCGACGACGGATTTTGCCGCGCCGTCATCGTTCCGACCGTGGTTCCCAAGCTCTCTGCGGTCGCGGATCTTCTCATGTCCGATGGACCGCTCGACGTTTCCCGCGCATGTCGTGATTTCTCTGTGGCCCTGGCCCCGCTCTGACGGTCTTTGGACCGTTCTTTTTTTGTGCCAAACGTGTTAATCTGTCGGGGCTATGAAAGAGTTCGTCCTCCAAAATCAGTTCGATCCCAGCCGTTGTAAAATCGATTATCGCAAGGAATTGAACGAGGAACAGCTAGACGTCGTTTTGAACGGCGATGGGCCATGCCTGGTGCTTGCCGGGGCGGGTTCCGGAAAAACGCGCACCATCACGTATCGCGTGGCGTATCTCATTGAAAACGGCGTGTCGCCGGAGAACATTTTGCTCGTCACGTTCACGAACAAGGCCGCGCGCGAGATGCTTGGACGCGTCGAAGGACTTTTGTGCGCGTATCCGAAGGGGCTTTGGGGAGGGACGTTTCACTCGATCGCCAACCGCTTGTTGCGCGTGCACGCGAGCGCGGTCGGGCACACCTCGAACTTCACCATCATGGACGAGGAGGATGCGCGCAGTCTCATCAAGGCGTGCGTGAAGGAGCTCGCGGTAGACACCACGGCGCGCCGATTCCCGTCGCCCGCGAACCTGCACAACGTCATTTCGTACGCGATGAACTCAGGACTCAGCACTCGCGAGGCCGTCGAACGGAAACACGCAGGCTTTTGGAATCTCATCCCGACCATCGAGCGCATGGCCGAGCTGTACGAGATACATAAGGCAAACGCCGACGTTGTGGATTTCGACGATCTGCTTTTGCTTTTGCGAAAGTTGCTCTATACGAATCCGGCTGTGCGCGATCGACTCGCCACGCAGTTCCAGTACGTGCTTGTCGACGAGTACCAGGACACCAACACCGTGCAGGCCGACATCGTGCGGCAGCTCGCTTCGGTACATCAAAACGTGCTCGTGGTTGGCGATGACGCGCAGAGCATCTATTCGTTCCGGGCGGCGCAGATCCGCAACATTTTGGATTTTCCGAAGACGTATCCGGAAGCGCAAACGTTTCGTCTTGTCACAAACTATCGGTCGAGTCCTGAGATTTTGTCGCTCGCGAACGCGGTGATCGGGCGGAATCGCGATCAGTTCAAAAAGGAGCTGCGGGCCGTTTGCGCGGGGTGCGAAAAGCCGAATCTCGTTCCGGCCGCCAATCAGTTTCAAGAGGCACAGTACATTGCCGAGCAAGTGCTTCAGCTGCGCGACGCGGGAACCGATCTTCGCGACATCGCCGTGCTGTTTCGCGGGTCCTTTCAGTCTCAATCGCTCGAATTCGAACTCGCGAAGCGCGACGTCCCGTATGACTACCGCGGAGGGATGAAGTTTTTTCAGCGCGCGCATATCAAGGACGTGGTGTCGCACTTGAAGCTTGTGGCAAACGTGCGCGACGTGCTCTCATGGACGCGCGTGCTCGGGCTGCAGTCGGGGATCGGTACGGTGACCGCGGGAAGGATCGTTGAGAAACTGCGCGGCTTTGAATCGGCCGGCGACCTCGTTGCGTCGCCTCCCGTCATTGAAGGGAAGTCCGGCCGCGGATTCGATGCCGTCCTGTCGATGCTGCGCAAGATGCTTTCGGGAACGCGTCCCGCGGACATGGTGCGCGCGGTCATCACGGGCGGGTATCGCGATTACCTCGAGGCGGAATATCCGGATTTCATGGATCGCCTGGAGGACCTTGAGCAATTCGCGCTGTTCGCGGAGCCGTACGTGGACGTGAATACGTTTTTGGAGGAAGTGACGCTGACCGAGGATTATGGCGCCGCGCGGGAAAACGGGACGGACGATCGCGAGCGGTTGGTGCTCTCGACCATCCATCAGGCGAAAGGCCTTGAGTGGGACGCGGTGTTCGTGATGGGGCTTGTGGACGGCAAGTTCCCGCACCAGCGCGCGCTTGACGAAGATGGGGGACTCGAGGAGGAACGCCGCCTGTTTTACGTCGCGACCACGCGCGCCCGCCGCCATCTGTTTTTGACCTATCCCATCTCGAGCGGGGGTGATACCCTGATGTTCAGCCAGCCATCGCAGTTCATTCAGGAACTGCCCGATAGTTTGGTCGAGCAGATACGCTTGCGCGGGCAACCGTCGGGCGGATCGCACGGCCAGCGTCCCACTCAATCCGCGTGGCGCGACGACGAGCCGACCATCGTCCTCGACGACCTCGGCGAACGCAGGCCGACGAAGCCCTCCGGCGGATCATTCTTGAGAAATATCGAAGACCTATGAACTACGCAGAAGCATCGATGAAGCTGCACCACGAGAAGCGAGGGAAGATGGAACTTGCGCCGACCGTGTCGCTTGAGACGCGCGACGATCTGTCAATTGCATACACGCCGGGCGTGGCCGCGCCGTGTGAGGCAATCGCGAAGGACAAGTCGTTGGCGTACGATCTCACCATCAAGGGACGGTTCGTCGCGGTGGTGACGGACGGGTCGGCCGTGCTTGGACTTGGCAACATTGGTCCGGAGGCCGCCATGCCGGTCATGGAAGGGAAGGCCATTTTGTATAAGAAGTTCGCTGGTATCGACGCGTTTCCGATTTGCCTGGCCACGCAAGATACCGAGGCGATCATCGCGACCGTAAAAAATATCGCTCCCGGATTCGGCGCGATTCACCTGGAGGACATTTCCGCGCCGCGGTGTTTTGAAATCGAGGATCGGCTTTCGCGCGAGCTCGATGTTCCCGTGATGCATGACGACCAACATGGCACGGCCGTGGTTGTCCTGGCCGGAATCCTGAATGCCCTGGAAGTCGTCGGAAAGTCGCTTGAATCCGCGTCGGTCGTCATCTCCGGAGTTGGTGCGGCTGGCATCGCCACGGCGAATCTGTTGCTTGAGGCGGGGGCGACGCATATCGCCATGGTCGATTCAAAGGGCATCATCGCGGTGGAGAGAGACGGGATGAACGATACCAAGACGAAGATGGCCGCGCGCATCAATGCCGAAGGGCGCACGGGTTCGCTCGCGGAGGCCATGGTTGGGGCCGACGTGTTCGTGGGAGTAAGCGCCCCGGGAATCGTCACCGAGGAGATGGTACGCGCGATGGCGCCCGGGGCAATCGTGTTCGCCATGGCAAATCCGACCCCGGAGATTATGCCCGACCTCGCGAAGGCGGCGGGCGCAGCCGTGGTTGCCACGGGACGGAGCGACTACTCGAATCAGGTCAACAACGTGCTCGCATACCCAGGCATGTTTCTCGGCGTATTGGAAGCGAGGACACCTCGTTTTACGAACGCGATGCGAATCGCATCAGCGCGCGCGCTTGCCGCCATGGTCGAGGAACCGACCGCGGAGCATATTCTGCCCTCCTTGCTGGAGGGCGGGGCTGCGCGCATCGTCGCCGACGCGGTCAAGGCCGTGGTTTGATATGTATCAACGCTCGTCCTTTCGTTCCAGGCGTCCGCGTTCCGTTCCGTATGGCACGGTTTTCGGAACGCTCGGCATCGTCGCTGTCCTTGCGGGGTTGTTCGCCTATGGCATTTGGTGGTTCCGGTTCGCCCCGAAGAATGAGCCGTCGGCGTCCACCTCGGATACCATCGTCGACGTGCTTACCCCGACGCCCGTCGCATCCGCGGTGATCGCGGCGGCGGAAGGCACGTCCAACGAGGCGACGTTGCACGATCCGAAAGGCGGTTCGTCGTTCGCAAATGCGGAACGAGAGACCGATGGCGGGCAGTTTTTCCTGTCCATCAAGGCCAGCCTTCCTGATGTTGATCGAGAGACGTACGCGTATGAGGCCTGGTTGCTTCGCCAGGTTCCATACGATTATTTTTCCGTTGGCGATTTCGTGACGAATGACGTTGGCGAGTGGGTGCTCGAATGGTCCGCTTCGACAGACTCAGGAGCGGGGAAGTATGACGCGTATACGCAGATCGTCGTGACCGTCGAATCGAAGGATGGAAATCCCGATCCGTCGCGGCATGTGCTGGAAGGGGAGTTTGAGTGAAGTGCAAAATGGGGAATGCAAAATGAAGAATGTAGGAATTCCGTCATTTTGATTTCAGAGCTCATGGTCGTATCGGAAGCCGCTCGTGCGGGCGAGAACGTTTGTGCGAATGAGTGAGGCGCGAGTCCAGGCGCGGTCGCCATAACGCGTTTGCAAGGCGTCGAGCGCGGAAAGAACGGAAGACATTCTCCGGAGAAATCTCCATAGCGCACATATGCCGTCACGCAGCGCGTCGCAAAGCCGTCTCGGCGAAGTCTCCACGCAACCTTGTCGCACAGGGTAAGCAGATACCGTCGGATGACGGGCGGATCTTTGACGTTCGTCGGAAGCGTGTACGAATGTCCAACAGATTTCGGGTCAACCTCGCCCGGCGAGACCGTGGCGTCGCCGCGTCCGTGCGCGATATCATGCAGCCGAAGGGCATAGGACTTGAACTCCCCGACAAGGCGGTCAAGCGGGTACGCGCGCAGTTGCGGAAACGAAAAAATGCCAAGCGCGTTCAGGCGCACGGCCATGCGCGGGCCGATGCCGCACACGTCCTCGAGCCTGGACGCGTCGAGCAGCTCTGTTTCGCGTCCGGGCAACACGACGACGAGGCCGTCCGGCTTCATGCGATCCGAGGCAAGTTTTGCCATGGGCTTGTTTGAGGCAATGCCGACAGAACAGGTGACGTACCCGCCGCATTCCTCGCGCAACCGTGTCTTGATTGTCTGCGCGATGATCGTCGCGCCTAGAAAGTCACGGGCCGAATCGGTGATATCCAGGAAACTTTCATCAACGCTGAATCGCTCGACGAGGTGCGTGAACTCAAAAAAAATTGCATTGAAGCGCCGCGTGATGTCGCTATATTTTTCCGGATCGCCCATGACGAGAATCATGGATGGAAGAACGCGCTTCGCCTCCCACGTGGACATGGCCGTTCGCACCCCAAGTTTCTTTGCCTCGCGCGACGCGGCCGCGACCACGGAGCGTTCCGTGCGCTTGCCGGTCACGCCGATCGCCTTCCCGCGCAAAAAAGGATTCGCCTGCTGCTCCACGGAGGCGAAATACGAGTTCATGTCGATATGCAAAATGATCCTGCTCATAGAAGCGGGATCATGCATGTGGAAATTATCCGTCAGTATACGTCTCGATGAGGCGCCATTCGAGAAACTCCGGATCGAGTTTCAGTTTGAAATAGTTAGTGAGGTCTGAGACGGAAAAGTAGAACACGCGTTTTGTTCCTTCGCGGGCCGTGTGGACGAGATTTACGGACTTGATTTCGTACTCGCGCGCGTTCCACATCATGCGCTTGGGGATGACGCGATTTTCGCGGAACGCGACGAGCATGTCCACGGGCTCGTTAATAACTTCGTGTGCCATAGATTAGGTGTTGTTGGGCCAGGAGGCGGCGAGCGTGGAGCGGATGACTTCCTTGATTCGACGGGAGCTTATGCGAAGGCGGACGGCACGTACCGCGGATTCGAAACGCCGGACGCGACGAACCGGAAGGTACGCGAAGGTGAACGCATGGTGACGGAGGGTTGTGCTCGGCATATCGGTTTTGGGATCATGCGTTACGAATTAATTTTGGCAATCTGAAACCTGGCGACGACGCGCGTGATCCCTTCGCGCCTCGTCGACAGATTCCAAATGGTCAGGTTGTCTTATGCCGTTTGAAACTTTCGGATGACCGCGCGCACCGTCCCTTGGATGATGCAGTCCTTCACGAAGATGGGAGACATGGTGGAGTTGGCCGGTTGCAGGCGGATGCGGTTCGGTTCGCGGTAGAAGCGCTTGAGCGTCGCGTAGGCATTGTCGAGCAGCGCCACGACCACCTCGCCGTTGCGTGGGGAAGGGTTTCGTTCGACGACGACGTAATCGCCGTCGAAAATGCCGTCGTCGATCATGGACTGGCCTTTGACGCGCAGTACGTACGAGTTCAGGCCGTCGACGACGAACTGCGCCGGAACCGCGATCGTTTCATTTTCCTCGATTGCCTCGATTGGCACGCCGGCGGTGATGAGCCCGGCAAGCGGCAGCATGATGGAGAACGGGTCGAGCGGTTGTTTTTCAATGAGCTCAATGGAGCGCGCGGTTCCGTCTTCGCCGAGCGAGACCATTCCTTTTTCCGCGAGCGCCTGTACGTGCTGGTGTACGGTCGCCGGGGAAGAGAGACCAAAGTGCTCGGCGATTTCCCGATAGCTCGGCGCGTAGTCCTTGTCCGCGATATGTTCCTTGATGAAGGCAAGGATTTCAGCTTGTTTCTTTGTGAGGCTCATAGGTTTCTGTTCGGTATCTGTTCGTATAATACACCGAACAAAAACCGAACGCAAGGGTAATGGTTAAGCGGAATTTTCTCTGGTGTGGATAAGTTTTTTTTATATGGAGTAAAATGCGGCGGTATGCGCAAAGCTGCCGAGGCCGTGACGCAGGGACATCCGGACAAAGTGTGCGATCAGATCGCGGATGCGATCGTGGACGAGTATTTGCGTCGTGATCCGGCGGCGCGCGTGAATGTGGGCGTGCTCGGGTCGCGCGGAATGATCGTGGTGGGCGGAGAGGTGCGGTCAAGGGCGGACTTTGACGTGGCGGCGCTCGTCAAGCAGGCGTATGCGGATACGGGATACGCGGACGAAGCGGAGGTGTTCGTCAATGTGAACGTGGCCGACGAACCTTTGCGGGGAGCTCGCGTGCCCGCGGACGCAGCGGTCGTGAACGGGTATGCCACGAAGGAAACGCGCGAGATGCTCCCGCGCGCGTTTGTGTTCGCGAACAACATGGCCCGCCGCCTCGACGACCTGCGTCGCACGGACCCATCGTTTTCCTGGTTGTTGCCAAACGGCAAGGTGCAGGTGGTGGCCGAGCGCGATCGCGTTACGTGCGTGACGATCCAGGTCGCGCACGCGCAAAACATCGCGCTCAACGACGTGCGTACCGCGATTCTCGAGCGCGTCGTTTCCCCGATGGTCGGCGAGGACGGCGTGCAGCTGCATGTCAATCCGAATGGGGCGTTCGTGCACGCCGGGTTCGCCGCGTCATCGGGCATGAGTGGGAACAAGCTCGCCTCGGACACGTATGGCGGGCTGATTCCGCACGGCGACGCGTCCATTTCCGGAAGGGATCCCGGATGTGCCAAGCGCGCGGGGTTGTACGCGGCGCGCGCCGCGGCCCGGTGGCTCGTGGAGCAGGGGCTTGCGTCCTCCGCGCTCGTGACCGCGGCGTACGCGCCGGGTCGTGCCGAGCCCGTGCACCTCGAGGCGTCGGGAGTCTCGGAGAAATCGCGCGGGAGCAAGATGGATTATGCGAACCTCGTGAAGGCACAATTCGACTTTCGTCCGGACGCAATCGTCGAGCGATTCGACCTGCTTCGGCCGATCTATCGCCAGACCGCATCCTACGGACATTTCGGTCGCCCTGGATTCTCTTGGGAAGAAACAGTAAAATAAAGCGGTCTATGCCATTTGGACGGATGTGATGGAAGAAGAACGCGAAATTTACGTTCAGTCGCACCAAGAGAACGACGAGCGTTTTTAGGGCGTATGAAAAGGAGGGTGACACAACCGGTCGCTGGAATCGGCGCGCTGATCATCGCGTTGTTTTTCGGTACGTTCGTGGTGCTCAGTATGAGCGAGCCGGAAGCGCGGTTCTCGATTTCCGCTGACGGTTTGGCAATGGTTTCCGGACAGGCGGCCCCATCGGTCGGCCGTCTTTCCATCGGCGTTTCGGATGATCCGGGCATTGCATTGTCTTCCGGCGTCGGCATGGTCTATCGCTCCGAACTTGGCGGCAACCCATTGCCGGCCGGATTTATCGTCGAGATTTCCTACGACGAAGAAAAACTCGACGGCATTGCGCCAAACCGCCTTTCCGCGTTCGCGTACGATCGGGTGGCTCGCGCGTGGATCGCGTTGCAAAGCGTCGTGGATCCGGCAGAACGGACCGTGACAACGGAATCAAGCGGCATCGACGCGATTTGGTGGACGCTCGGCGCGCGATGATGCTATACTTCCTGCGTCAATCATTTGTTCATTGGAGGATATGCCTACCACGACCAAAAAGAAGGTGCTCGCGAAAAAGTCCGCGACGCGTCGAAAGTCATTAAAAACAAAATCGCTAGCGATGGAGGTTATCTCCGACCCGCAGCCGATGCCCATGCCGGAACCCGAACCCATGCCGGGCCCGAGCGGCTCCGCGTCGCGTCACGTCGTGTACCTTGCGGGTTGCCGCAACTGTCATCACGTACCGCTTGGCGTCAACGCGCTGCTTACCGTGCTCATCGCCATCATCTTCACGCTGTCCGCCATGCTGATGGCCGCGTCGGTCACACTGAGTAGCCAAAACGTCGTCGTTGGCAGTTCCGGGTCGACCGCTTCCGTCGCGTCTCGCTAATCTATGCCGCGCATCTCTTATTTGATCCCTGTCGTCCTCTCGCTCGTTTTGCTCGGCGGCGGTTGTGCGTCGTCCGTTCCGGAAGCGAAGGTCGTCGAGGGAACCACTGGAATTATGGCCGAAGAATCATCGTACGCGTTCCCGGGCGTTTTGCCCTTGGAAGAAATTCAGAACAAGCGCGTGCGCCTGCACACGGAAAAAGGTGACATCCTGTTCGAATTGTTCGCCGATACCGCGCCGAATACGGTCTCGAATTTCGTGTATCTCACCAAGGAGGGATATTACGACGGCCTGACGTTTCATCGTCGCGTGGAAGGGTTCGTGATTCAAGGCGGTGATCCGCGCGGGACGGGAACCGGCGGTCCGGGATACAAGTTCGCCGACGAGCTCAACGACGAATACGCGTATGACCGCGGGATCGTTGCCATGGCCAATTCCGGATCAAATACCAACGGATCGCAGTTTTTCATCATGCTGGCTGACAATCCGCTGCCAAAGAGCTACTCGATTTTTGGACGGGTGCTGGAAGGAATGGACGTCGTTGACGCAATTGCGGTCGGTGACAAGATGCTTGAGGTGACGGTTGAGGATAATACGAAATAATATGTGGGCGAAACGCGGGCTCCTGCTGATTGCGGTGCCTGCGTTTTTGGTTCTGACGACCGTTGGGATGTATGGGCGGGGGGGGGTGGGTCGATGACGCGATCGTCGCGCCCGTGGTCGCGGAGGAGGCGATTGCGCTTGGCCGCAAGGCGTACGCGCGCGGATTCGACGAGGTGCAGTTCGATTACGTGCGGTTCGCGTCCGACGGCGCGCTTTCGTCGATCCGATATTCGGTGTATGACAGCGTGGAGACGAAGACCGAAGTGATGGCGCGATTTTTTGAAACCGTTGGTGGCGTCATGCGCGCAAACGGGATTCCCGTGTCGTTCGACCTGTTCGGCATGACCTTTGAGACGGGCAATGACTTCGGAATCGGCCAACGCCTGGTCGACGTGTTTCCGAACGCGGATTTCATCTCGCCCATGGTGTACCCGTCGCATTATGCCTCCGGGTTTCAGGGATACGCGAACCCGGCGTTGTATCCGTACGAGGTTGTCACGCATTCCCTTGTGACCGGGCTTGGCATCGTCGCCTCGAACTTCGGTCTTCCAGACGCGGAGATTACCCCGAAGTTTCGTCCGTGGATCCAGGACTTCGACATTGGCGCGGTGTACACGGCCGATCTCATCGAGGCGCAAATCCAGGCGGCCCGCGACGCGCACGCGAGCGGCTGGATGCTCTGGAACGCCCGCAACGTATACGAGCCGGCAGACTATTTGCCGGAATAAAAAATGAGACGGTGGCCCGTCTCAGGTCAGGTCTTCTGCTTGTCGCTCACCTCGGCGGCGGCGCGCGCCCGCTGCCAGGCGTCTTCCCGCAGACTCTCCACGTGCTTGCGCGTTTGGGAGAGTCCATCGACCGCACTGACAGGATCCCTCTCCGGAAGAAGACCCTGCTCTGTGGTTCCGAGGGGTCCCTCCATCGAGAGTGCCTCCGCGATCCGGATGAGGACCATGAGCCCACCCCGCGCGACCGTGCACGCGGCAACTTCGGCCCCTTCTTCCTCGGAGAGGGACGTTCCGGCCTCCGCGAAGGCGATGAGCCGGTTCGCCGCCAGTCGCGCTCGCTCCCAGTCCCTGATCTGCTGCGCGAGCGGCAAAAAAACGGTGGCGGTCCGGTCGTCGTTCAGGATGGACTCCATCCTGACCGTCTGTTCGGCATACCCGAATTCCGTTTGCGGGTTGCCATTGGCAACCGACAACCCGCATGCCGCCGAGCATGCCGCGAACAGGGGGCCGAACAGCGCGACGGTGAGGACACCCACCGTTTTGTCCCTGGCGTTTTCGCCGCGCTGGGGGAGGAACGGAAACCTTGCTTTCCCGCTCACCGACGAGACGGCCCCAGGGAACGCGATGGCGAACGCCGCCATCATGATCCCGGCCAGACTTTGGGCCAGTCCGGCGACGATCAGGCCGTTCGCGACCTGGCCCTGGAGCACCACCGCGAGGAGCGCGGCGACGATCCACCAGCCCGCGAACACGGCCGCGCTTACGGCGAGGTCGAGAGCGATGTGTTCTCGCGCCTCGTATCGGCGCAGTCTCGCTCCCTGCGCGAACTCCGCGAGGCGAAGGTTGGTGGTGAGATTCTCCCCAGCGGTAAGGGGGGGGATCGGTTCCATGTGTTTTCCTTGGTGGGGGGATTTTCTTTCAATGAACGGAGTGGAAAGATACCACATTCGAACGCAAGTGTCAACCGCTGGTCGGACCGCCCGTCTAACGCCCGGAACGTTTTTTTGCTATACTTTCCCTACATGCGACAAATTACCGAAACCACGTTTTATCAGTTCATCAAGTGCCCGAATTGGGTGTATTTTGATGCGCATACGATCGAGGAAAAGCCTCACGACCCGTTGCTTCTCCGGCTGATGCAGGACGGGCTTATGGACGACGTAAAACAGCGCGCTATTTCCGATCGGCCTGATTTGGCCGAGGTCGATGCCGAGGATCCGGACGAAGCGTTTCGCCAGACGCTCGCGTTCATGCGCGAGGGGCGGGAAACCATATATCGCGGCGTGCTTATCGACAAACATTGGGTGGGACATCCGGACATCCTCGCGCGCGTGGAGGGCTCGTCGCGTCTCGGTTCCTACTATTACGTTGCCGCGGACATCAAGCGCTCGCGCGAGGTGCGGGATGAGTTCAAGTTCCAAGGGTGCTTTTACGCTGAGTTGCTTTCAAAGATTCAGGGGACGAAACCCACGCAGGGATACGTCATCACTCCGGACGGCGACGCGCTCGCGTATCTCGTCAATGAGTTCGAGGCCCAGTACAAGCTCACGCTCGACGAAATCGAGGCGATCGTGGCCGGAAAGCGCCCCGTGCATTTCGTGACCAGCGCGTGCAAGCAGTCGCCATGGTTTTCGGAGTGTCGTCGCGAATCCGAGGCATGCAACGAGCTGTCCGTGCTCAACCGCGTGTGGAACGAAGAGGTGTTGAGGCTCGACGCGGCGGGCATCCGCACCATTGACGCGCTCGCGGCGCGGTCCGTGCACGACCTCCTGCGCATGTGTCCGGACATTAATCACGGCCGCATGGAAATGCTCCGCGACCAGGCCATCGCGATTCGCGACAACCACCACATCGTGCGCGGCCCGGCGCGATTTCCAAAGGCGGCCATCGAGGTGTACTTCGACATCGAGTCCGACCCGCTGCGCGACTTCGACTATTTGTTCGGCGCGATGACGGTCAAAAACGGGAAGGAGGCATATCATGCCTTTCTCGCCAAGAAACCGGAAGATGAAGGGAAGGCATGGGCTGAGTTTGTGACGTTCGTCGAAAGCCATCTTGACGCGCCGATCTATCACTACGGCTGGTTCGAGCGCGAGGTGGTCAACCGGTTTGCCGCGAAATATGGATGCTCGGACATCGCGCGCGAGGCATTCGAGCGCAACATGGTCGACATCATGGAGGTCATTCGGGCCTCGGTCATCTTTCCGCTCACCTTCTATTCGTTGAAGGACATTGCCGCGTACGTCGGGTTTTCTTGGCGGAGCGAGGACGCGTCAGGCGCGAATTCGGTGCTGTGGTTCGAGTCCTGGTTGAAAAAGAAGGACAAGAAGACGCTCGACAAGATTCTGGCGTACAACGAGGACGACGTTCGCGCGACGCACATCGTGAAAGAGTGGTTAGAAAAGCACACCGTATGATGTCCGAACGATTTTGAAACACCGTTCCCGTCTTATGAAATACCATATTCGTCGATCTGTCGGCGCGATCATCTTTGTGATCGCGCTCGCAACCGCAATGTATACGCAGCGCGTGCGCATCGCGGATTTGGCTCGAGAGGCGAGCGCGCCGGAGTTGCCAGAGGCCGTTTCCTACGCGGACGCCGCGCAGCAGGCTGAGAAGCCCGCGACGGAATCGGATGAACGGACTATTCCGGACGCGCCGGAAATTCCCGAGCCCGTTGCGGACGTCCCCGCGAAAACGGCAAACGAAGAACCGCCCGTCGTTTTGCCGACCGTATCCGACATCCCCGCTTCATACAATCTCGCCGTTCCGTTTACCTCGCAAGCCCCGTTCGCCAACTGGGACGCGTTGCACGAGGAGACGTGCGAGGAAGCCGCCGCGTACATGGTCGCCGCGTATTATCTCGGAGTGCAAGGCGTCATTGATTCGCAGGTGGCGGAAAATGAGCTCCAGCGTTTGGTGGCGATCGAGAACGATTTATTCGGATATTACCAGGACACGACCGCCGTTGAGACTGCGCAGTTGGTCGCGAAGGCATACGGCCTACACGCGCAAACGGAGAACGACCTGACCGTCGAGGATATCAAGAACCACGTGGCCGCGGGCCATCCGGTGATCGTTCCTACCGCCGGTCGTTTGCTTCACAACCCAAACTTTAGCGGCGACGGCCCGCCGTATCACATGATCGTGATTCGCGGTTATACGGAAACGCAGTTCATCGCGAACGACCCCGGCACGCGCCGAGGCGAGGGATACGTGTACGACATCAATACGGTCATGGACGCCACGCACGATTGGACTGGCTCCTTTGATACCATTGAAACTGGCCCGAAGGTGGTTGTTGTGATATATCCGGAATGATATGGATTACCTGTTAGGAACGTCGATCGGAGGTCTTACCGCGCTCTTTTTTGCCATTCCGGCCATCGTGCTCGAGGCGGTGGAGCGTTGGCGCGTGCCGAATGCCCCGTTGCTCGTGGACATCAAGACGCTCTGGGGACGCAAGCTTGACCGTCATGAGACTTTCCTTGTCGCGTTGCTCGTGCATTTGGTGGTTGGCTCGCTGTTTGGCCTCATGTACGTGGTGTTCGTAAAAAAGGGGTGGTTGTTCGTCACGCATTCGCCATATACCTTTCTGTCACTCGTGGTCTTTGCGGTTGGCAGCTGGGTCGTGAGCGGACTGACGATCTTTCCCGCGCTCGGCATGGGACCGTTCGGCCGCCGCGCCGGGCATCGCGTATGGTTGGAAATGCTCGCCTCCCATTTGCTCGTCGGCTTCGGCATGTGGCTTGTCGTCCAGTATTATCAACCAATCTGGTTTATCGATTGATATGACAGAAACGGAATTGGACCCGCGCGAGGCCGCGGCGCGCGAGGAAGAGCGTGGCAAGCGGATTACGGAATATCTTCGGGAATCGCTTCGCGGGGAAACGCGCATTGAGACGCCGATGGACTCGCGGTGCGAGGTATCCGTCGTGATTCCCGCCTATGCGGAACGAGAGGGAATATTCCGTCCGCTATTGTCGTTGGCGCGGCAAGAAGGCGTGAAGCCCGAGGAGTACGAGGTTATTTTCGTCGTGAACAACCCGCCGTCCGAGCCCGTTCGCACGCTGGACGAGTCGGAGAACGATTGGGCGCGCAAGCGCGACCTGTATCTGATGGCGACGTGGCAGAACGCGCAGACGATCGAGATCCTCCGCTTCTTGAATGGAGGTCCGATGCCCTCGCACGCAACGGACGAAGAGCGCGGGCAGCTTGAAGAAATTCGATCGCGCGGGACGCGCGTACATGTCGTCGACAAGTCGGGCGAAGGTCGCACGCTCCCGCCGGAGGAAGCGAACGTGGGCGGCGCGCGCAACCGAGGGGTGGCCGAGGCGGTGGAGCGGTTTTACGGACAGCATCGTAAGAACGGCATCATCGCGCAATCCGACGCGGACACGCGATTCCCGCCGAATTATATCCTGTCCCTCGTCCGGGCATTCGGGCGCGACCCGTCTTTGGTTGGAATTTCTGGAAAAATAGAATTTGAACTGTCCGACGAGGTGAAGGAAATGTTCGGCGGCGCGGCGTCGACGGCGGAGTTGTTTTCCCGTTATCAGTGGGTGGCGAAGGCGCTGAAGGCGCGAAAGAACGTCCTGGACCGCAAGGACGTTCCCGCGGAGGAGCCCCGCGTTCATTTTTCGGGCGCCAATATGGCGAGCCGCGCGTTTGAGGCCGCGCTTGTCGGCGGCGTTCCGAAGCTCGCCGGCGGAGAAGATCCCGCGTTCGGGTTTCGCCTCGCCGGCATCGGCAAGGTCGCGGTGGCGACGGACGTGGTCGCGCATCCGCTTGACCGGTTTTCCGCGCGGACGGCTCTCAGCGCGGGCCACGGCCAGGAGCGGCTGCGATTGAAGGATTCGCTTGAGGGCGAAGGCCGTTTGGTAGAACACCCGACGGTCATCTTTATCAAGCGGCAGTTTGCCGGCGACATCTCCCGGCTGGCAGGCGATCCAACCGCGTCCAAGGAGGCGTTTCGCCAAGCGGCGACCGTCGACGGGGTCCAATTATTGGATGACGAGGAGCTGCAGGAAGTGGTCGATGCCGTCCGCGCGAACATGGGCGACTTGAACAGCTCGGCTCGTTTGCGCGAGCTGCGCGGAATCATCGACGCGAAGTTAAAAGGCATGCACCCTGACATTCCGATTGACCGCGCCGTGGAACGGTTGCTCGTCGAGGCGACGCTTGACGACGCCGTCCGTGAGCGGTACGAGGGGGCGTTGCGCGAAACATACGAGCATGAGGCGGAATCTGCGCGCGAGCGCGAAGTTTTCGTGCGCGCGTACGCCGAACTGATCCGGGAATCTGGGATCGATCCCCTCGACGTGGACGCGGTTCTCGTTTTTCTGCGTTCCCACGCGGATCGTCTGGGAAAAACAGGCGGCGCGGACGTTCTTCGCCGGGATCCCGAATCGGCCCGAAAGCCGCTCCAACGATTCGGCGAGCTCTACCGGGATCATCCGACACCAGACGGCTTGGTCGCGGCCGTGCGCCAGGCGTTTCCCGAGTTGTTTTGGAACCCGGAGGAAAACCCCGACCGCTGGATGCTCATGAAATTGTCCGCGTTGATGCGCGCGCTCGAATAGTATGGATGCAAACGTCCTCTCCGTCTCCCAGTATCTTCAGATCGTGAACGCGGTCCTGCGCGAGCATGTCCCGTCGGGCGAGATCGTCGTGGAGGGGGAAATTTCCGGGTTCACGGTCAAGGACGGGAAGTGGATCATTTTCGATTTGAAGGACGAGCAGGACGCCAAGACCAAGGTGGCGTGCTTCGGGACGACGTACAAGATTCTCGGCGCGTTCGAGAACGGGATGAAGGTGCGCGTGTTCGGGTATCCGACGGTGAAGCCGTGGAGCACGTTCCAGATCGACGTGCAGCGGATCGACCCGGTGGGGGAAGGGGCGCTCAAGCGGGCGTACGAGCTTTTGAAGAAAAAGTTGGAGGCCGAAGGATTGTTTGACGCCGGCCGCAAGCGCGCGCTGCCGAGGTTTCCCGAGCGCATCGGGCTCATCACAAGCCGGGACGCCGCGGCCTACGGCGATTTTTTGCGGATTCTCAACAACCGGTGGGGAGGGGTCGAGGTGGCATTTTGTTCGGTTCGCGTGCAGGGAAAGGACGCGGTTTCCGAAATTCTGGAAGCTTTTGACGCCTTCGACGCTATGTCGCCCGAAGAGCGCCCGGACCTGCTTGTGCTTACGCGCGGCGGCGGGTCGCTCGAGGACTTGCATGCGTTCAACGATGAGGCCGTGGCGCGGGCGGTGTACGGGTCCAAGATTCCGGTAGTGTGCGGGGTGGGGCACGAGCGCGACGAGTCGCTGTGCGATTTCGTCGCGGACGTTCGAGCCTCCACGCCGAGCAACGCGGCCGAGCGCGTGGTACCGAACCGCCGCGACATGGACTACGAAATCGCCATGATGACGCGCCGCGCCGAGGAGCGCCTGTTTGAGATCGCGGCGCACCATAAGCGCATGGTGGAGCGCGCCACGCGCACGGTGTCGTTTGCGCTCGACCGAGAGCGTCAGCGAATGCTCGTATTGTCGCGGCGCTCGCAGGACGCGTTCGCCTCGTGGGCATCGCGCCTGCGCGATCGCGTCCTCTCGTACGACCGCGTGCTCAGGCAACTCGACCCAACGCGCGTGCTTGCCCGCGGCTATTCCATTGTGACTGTTGGCGGCCGTGTGGTAGCCGACGCAAGCCTGCTTGAAATCGGGGCTGAAATCGCGGTACAATTGTCCCGCGGATCCGTCGATGCCGAGGTCATTCGAACGAACGGAAAGGGAAAACAAAAGATGATCTAGTATGGCGAAGGGAAAAATCAACTTTCAAAAGGCCATCGAGGAACTGGAGGCCATCACCGAGTGGTTCGAGGGAACCGAGGTCGATCTCGACGAGGGTCTCAAAAAGTTCGAGCGCGCGCTTGAACTTGCTTCGGCGTGCAAGGAGAAAATGGACGAGTTCGAAAATAAGGTCAAGGAAATTAAGAAAAAATTCGCTGACATATGAAACTCATCTTTCGCTGGCTCATCAATGCTATCGCACTCCTCTTGGTCGCGAACATCGTGCCGGGGTTCGGCGTGTCCACGTTTTATACCGCGCTCATCGCCGCGCTTGTGCTCGGCCTCGCCAACGCGCTCATCCGCCCGATTCTGCTCGTGCTCACTCTGCCGATTAATATCCTGACGCTCGGTCTGTTCACCTTCGTGCTGAACGCGCTTATGGTGTGGTTCGTCAGCACCATCGTGAATGGGTTCACGGTGGAAGGGTTTGTCCCGGCGTTCCTCGCCGCGCTGATTCTTTGGGTCGTATCGCTTGGCACCAACTGGTTGATTCGTCACGCCGAGGAATCGTAGTCTGTGAAATCATCAACGCTTGTCATTTCCGTCGGTGGCTCCATCGTCGTCCCGAACGGCGAAATTGCCACCGACTTTTTGAAGGCATTTAAAAAGACGCTCGTCAGCCACGCCAAGAAAGGTTGGAAGTTCGTCATCGTGGTCGGCGGGGGAGGGACCGCGCGCAGCTATCAGAGCGCGGCCAAGGACGTTGGTCCGGTGACACGCGACGACCTCGACTGGCTGGGCATTCATTCCACCAGGCTGAACGGGCATCTCATGCGCACCGTGTTCCGCGACGTCGCGCACCCGGTCATGTACAAGGATCCGACCCGCGTGCCAAAGCGGTTCAAGGAACGCGTGCTCGTGGCCGCCGGATGGAAGCCAGGCTGGTCCACGGATTACGTGGCCACGCGCATTGCCAAACGCCTTGGCGCGGGCATGGTACTTAACCTCTCAAACGTCGATTACCTGTACACTGCCGACCCGCGCAAGGACAAAACGGCCACTCCCATCTGCGAGATCGGCTGGAAGGACTTTCGCAAGATGGTCGGCGACACATGGGACCCGGGCATGAACGTCCCCTTCGACCCGGTCGCCTCGCGCCTCGCCCATAACGCCGGCATCCAGGCGGTCCTCTTGAACGGCACCAACCTCGAGAACCTATCGAACGTGCTCGACGGAAAGAGCTTCGTCGGGACGGTGATTGGATAATATCAAGGTGGTTTCAATTATCTGGCGCAACGGAGTGATTAGATCGCCTTGGGTGGACATCCGGTTGATTTTGTGCAAAGGTCACGGAGCGGTTGGAATGCCCGACCGGTTTCTGAACCAGCCTTTTGGGGGCAATCATGTATACGGGCCTTGAGGATCTTGACGCATCTACGCGGATGCGCGGGTGGAATCATGACAGCGCGTCGTGCAATGACGCGCTTGCGCGAGGCGAAATGTTGCACCTGCTTGCGGAAACGACCAACCGCTGTGACTTCGATTGCGAGTACTGTTACACGGTCGAAGCCACGGTCGCGCAAGACGCGGGATTTCACGGACAGCCCCTTCCGGGCGAACTCGTCCTTCATGAGCGCCTCGCGCTCATCGACGCGGCCGCGGCGCTTGGCGCCAAGACGTACGACATCGTGGGGGCGGGCGAACCGCTGATCGATCCACTCTGCATGCCACAGGTGGAGCACGCCGTCGCGTGCGGGCTGCAGCCGGTCGTATTCACCAACGGATCGGTTCTTGGGTCGGCCAGGCGCGGACGCGCCGTGGCTGAGCGTCTCTGGGAGCTTGGCACGACGGTGGTGGTGAAGCACCACGGGCCGGCCGAGGTGCATGACCGCATCGTGCGCCGGGCCGGGGCGGCCGATCGTCGCGACCGCGCTATCGCGCTTCTGATGGAGATCGGATTCAATTCCACCAGGCCTACCCGGCTTGGAATCGACAACATCGTGTACCAGGCCACGCTGCCTTGGATTCCCGACTGCCTGCGCTGGTGCCGGCGCAACAATGTCTATCTTGCCTGCTCCAGCTTCATTCCATCGGGAAGGACGCGGAAGGCAACCGAGACGGCGGCCAGCTGGGAGGAGCTGGAAGCCGTGTTCGCCGAGTGCCGCCGCATCGACGAGACGGAGTTCGGTCTTCCGCACTCGGCGCGCATGCCCTTCGTCGGCTTTGGTCGCGCCTGCACGCAGTACCTTGGACTTTACGTTACCATTCTTGGCACGGCGCACGGGTGCGTTGGGAAGATGGAATCGTACGGGAACGTCCGCGACCGCGCCCTTGCGGAAATGTGGGCCGAGCGCCTTCCGCCGCTTCGGAGCTCCTTTAACGGCGGATGCCTGCCCCGCCGGTCGTTCTATGCCGCCGCAGATGGGATGAGCAATGCTCGACTCGACAAGCTGTTCTGACTTGCGCCCACGCAAGTTTTTTGTCGGGCAGGCAAATACTATTGAGACGGAATTTGAATCTATCTCCGAAATCTTGATGGAAGGCCAAGTTCCAAACATGAACATGACTTTAACTACATTCGACCAGACAAGTCCGCAGATGCTTGCCTGTTTGATGACACAGAAAGAAAATTCGAGTGTCTCGGTGATATTTTCCGTCAAATAAGAGAGTTGCCCGAAAAATTTCACGGCAGGTTTGCAAATTCTGTCAGACTTTATGCTTTGGCTTTGAGGGAAGTCGGCGTAAACGATGAGTTGGCGTTTATTCACCTGGTTTCCGCGATCGAGATACTCTCTAAAAGTTATCGACTCTCAGATGCTCAAGACCCGTTGAGATCGTCGATGGACGAGATTAAGAACTTGGTCGATTCTGCAATAGACGAGACCGTGTGCACTTGCCTCAAACACCCGGAAAACCCGGGTGTTTTCGTTTGTCTTGACAGGATACGTCCCATTGCCTATACTGCTCTCAACCAAGCCAAAGAAAGCGGGTTGGGCCGATAAAAGGCCCATAAGTCCCGCTGAGGCAACGCCGGTTTCCGGCCTTGAATCTCTGCGGCCTTGGTCGTGGATTTTTTCATGCCCTGAGCGATGTCGAAGGGCTTAAAGGTCGAAACGTATGCCAAAAACGCGTGCGCAAAAACAGGAGATCGTCTCCGGCATTGCAAACCAGTTTCGCGGCATGAAGGCCGCGGTGTTTACCTCCGTCGCGGGGTACACCATGGAAGACGCCGACAAGCTTCGCGCCAAGGGGCGGGAGGTCGGGGTCAAATCTTTCGTCGCGAAAAAGACGCTGCTCGAGCGTGCCCTCAAGGAAGCCGGTATCGAGGTCGACATCAGCGGCCTCGAAGGAAGCATTCTCACCTCGGTGGGATCGTCGGACGAAGTGTCCGGCGCAAAGCTCATCGCGTCGTTCCTCAAGGAACGCAAGGATTCTCCCATGCAGATGGTGGGTGGCATCCTGGAAGGCAAGCTAATGGACGCCAGGTCTGTCGCGACCCTTTCGAAACTTCCGAGCAAGAAGGAACTGCTCGGCCAGCTCGTGGGAACGCTCAACGCGCCTGTCTCCGGCTTCGTCAACGTTCTCGCCGGCAACCTGCGCGGTCTCGTGACCGTGCTCGGTGCCATCAAGGATCAGAAGACCGCTTAATCACACCAATTCAACTCCTATGCCCGACGAAGAAAAGACGGTCGAGGTGCCGGCGAAGTTCCAGGCCCTCGTTGCCGAGATTGAAAAGATGTCCGTGATCGACCTTTCCGAGCTCGTGAAGGTGCTCGAGGAGAAGTTCGGCGTTTCTGCCGCGGCCCCGGCCATGATGATGGCTGCCCCGGTCGCCGGAGGCGCTGCCGCCGCGGAAGAGAAGACGTCGTTCGACGTCGAGATCACCGCCGCCGGCGACAACAAGATCAACGCCATCAAGGCGGTTCGCGAAATTACGGGTCTCGGCCTCAAGGAAGCCAAGGACCTCGTGGACGGCGCCCCGAAGATGGTGAAGGAAGGCGTGGACAAGGCCACGGCCGAGGATGTCCTCAAGAAGCTCACTGACGCCGGCGCCACCGCCAGCATCAAGTAAGAGAATCAAAAAAACAGGCTCCGTACGGAGCCTGTTTTTTATCTCAAATGGCTCGCGGTGATGGAGTAGAGGCTGGAGCCGGCAAGGAGGTAGATGGTTTTGTTGGTTTCGTCCACGAGGAAGTCGGTGAGGCCCTGGAAGGCATCGGAGCGGTATTGCGTAACCAGGTCGCCGCCTTCTTTTTTGTAGACGATGAGACGCTGTGTCGACGGTTCGAGCACGTAGACGTACGCGCTTTCCGCGGAGGTCCAGATGTCGGTCGCGGCCGTGATTGCCGGATCAGCTGAGGCTTGGGTCCATCCGACTTCGGAGCCGCTGACAAAGCGGATGATTTGCCCGTTTTGCTTGAGAACGAATACGGTTGCGTCAATCGCCATCGAGACCGCATCCGAGAGGTCCGTTGATTTGGCTCGGATCCAGCGCGTTCCGCCGTCAAAGTCGCTACCCGCGCGGTTGTATTTGATAATTTGTCCGGAAGACGGTTCAAGGACGTACAGCTTTCCGCCGTAAAGCGACAGGTCCGTCCATCGGGTTCCCCCGACCGGCTGGACGTTCGTGATTTGGAGCAGCTTGTTTTCCAGGTCTAGCCGGCTAACTCCGGGGCGTCCGTCAATGAACAGGATTTGACCGTTTTCAGAGGTCACTTCCGCGGGAATTCCAATTTCGCCGTCCGACGTTTCAAGGGGAGCGAGCGAACGGGCGGAGGGGTCGAGCAGGTATGCCCGCTTGTCCGATCCAATCACGTAGATGCCGCCGCCGGAAGCGAATACGGCGCGTCCCGTTACGCCGTTCGACGCGTCAAGCTCGCCGAGCAAGGTGGGCTGCGGGATGGTGGCGAGATGGCGCAGCTCATTGAAGGCTCCGTTGATTTGTTGCTGCAAGTCGTTTGCGGTTTTCGTTCGCTCGTCCGTGTCAGTCGGAAGTGCCTGCGCGAGCGCGAGCGCCTCGGAATAGAATTTGCGCGCCTGGATTTCATCTTTGTAAATGATGGCCCCGGTTGCCTTTTCAATGGTGTCCTCCACGGCCGTGACCTTTTTCTGGTAGGCGGCAGATTCCGCGGAACGCACCTGTGCCCGTTGCAGCACGGAAATGCTCGTCGTGAGCACGAAGAGGATTCCGATCGCGGACATCATCAGCGTCTTCGTCATTTTTGGCAGACGGTTGAATCGGCCAACGATGGACCGGATGCCATGGTCCGTACCCGTTCGGATCGCCGTGAGAATTTGGGAGCGCGTATCGCGTTTGGCGAGTGAGACGGTCGTGCGCGTCGTCCATTTGGCACTGCCAAGCAGCATGTGCAAGGCGACCATGGCCGAGGAGGAAACCAGCCGCCAAACGGAACGCCCCGCGGCAAGACGCTTGACGGGAAGGCGCATTTTTTTCAGCGTTTCGAGGATTCCGGTGATCGGTCTTGGTTTCTGGTCTTCCAGGAATTCCTCGGTTTCATTTTTTGTCCGCACCAGATGGTCAATCGACAGGCTTGCGAGAGGATGTGCCGCATTTGACGGCGTTTCAACGGAATCGACGGATTGGAGGATCAGAAGGGACAGGTCGGAGTTGGTCGGGAAATATTGGCGAATTTTTTCGGCCGCTCCTTGCGGGGGAAGCGTGGACAATACGGCATTCAGTTCCTCGCTTGCGACGAAACGGGGAAGATCCCGATTGGACACGCAGAAAACATCGCCGGAATGGAGTTCGCCATCGAGCACGACGGCGAATGTCTTTTCCCAGGTTGGGAGGGATTGTTCCGTTTGGATGCTTCGGAAAAGGTTGAACACCTGGTAGCGCTGTTGCGGCGTGCGGTGCAGAAAAAGTGCGGTCAGGTCCCCGGTGCCGGACAGAAACATTTGTTCGTCGCACGCGACGCCGACGATGGCGTTGAACTGCTCGATGGGAACGTTCCAGTCGCCATTTCGAACGCGTTCCGCGACAGTTTCGTTCAGGGCGCTCAGGAATTGTTCGAAGCGATGTTGCGCGTTGGCGTCTTTTCCGAATGATTCCGTGAGACGATCCACGTGCTCCAGGACCGTGGAGGCGGGGATGGAAGTTTCCGACGCGCGTCCGTTTATGGAAACCAGCGCGAACACAAAACCGTTACGGCCTTCGAGCGATCGTAATACGGTGGCGTTAAATTGTTTTGGCTGCGGCGCCTCCTCTCGGAGTTCCGCGGCCTTCAACTGGCTCGACATAGGCAGCCATTGCGTCTTTTTCAGCATTTTTGTACATTATAGCGTATAAACCTTCATGTGCAACTGGGGGACTCCAGCCTGTGAACAATCAGGGGTTCAAACTTGAACAGTTGTTTGGCTCAAAGACCAGAGCCCGCCTTCTTGCGTTGTTTTTACAGCATCCAGAAGAAGCGTATTTTGTTCGGGAATTGACGCGAAAAATCGACGCACAGCTCAATTCCGTGCGCCGGGAGCTCCAAAATCTCGAAGAGCTTGGAATCATCGTGGAACGAACCGACCATCCCGTGTCCAAGTCCACGCCGTCGCTCTCGGATAAGAAAAAGTATTTTATCGCGAATCCGGAGTTCATGCTGTTTGAGGATTTGCGAGGATTATTTTCGAAAGCTAGCATTTTCCTGAAGAACAATCTTGTTCAAGGCATCGACGACAACGGGAACATTGCCTATCTGGCGTTTACCGGCAGGTTCGTCGGCAACGCGGCCGCGCCAACCGACATTTTGATCGTCGGGGACATTGACCAGAAATCATTGCAAAAGGTGGTATCCGCGTTCGAGGAAGAAATGGGACATGAGATCAACTATACGCTCATGCCAAAGGATGAGTTTTTGTATCGCCGTCAGGTCACGGACCGGTTTCTTTTCTCCTTGCTGGAAGGCGAGAAGATTGTGATGATCGACCGAGTACAGGTATGATGATTCTGTTCGTCTGTGGACAAGACATCCGTTCGTTGTCGATCGGGCTTGTGCGGGACGGGGCACTGGAACGAGACGTCATCGTGGCCGCGTCGCCGGAACAGTACCTCTCCGCCTTGGCAGAAACGCTTTCCGATTGGAAGCTTTCCGTGCGGGATTTTGACGCGATCGCGGTCGTGACCGGTCCCGGATCGTTCACATCGAGCCGCGTTTCCGCGACGATCGCGAACGTGATGGCATTTACGTCGGGAATCCCGATTTTCGCGATCGAAAACCACGAACGGATGAATTTGCATGACCTAGCGGCCCGAACGGACTTTTCCGCGTTGCCGTCCGTCGGACAATACGCGGTTCCGATCTACGATCGTCCTCCTCATATCACCTAATCCCTAATCCCTAATCCATAATCTATGCAGCCAATCGATGTGATCCAGGTCTCGGTGCTGGGGCTCTGGAACAGCGTCCTCGCGTATCTGCCGAACGTGCTCGGCGCGCTCCTTGTTTTTCTCATCGGCGTCATCGTTGCCGCGGTGCTTCAGACCGTGGTTGTCCGTCTTGTGCAGCTGTTGCGCGTGGACGAGCTTGTCGGGAGGCTTGAACTAAGGTCCTCCCTCGAGAAGGTCGGCATTCGTCTCCATGTCGGGAAGTTGCTTGGCTGGATCGTAAAATGGTTCTTCATCATCGTGGCGCTCGTTGCCGCGACCGATATCCTCGGTTGGAACCAGGTGACGAACTATCTCCAGGAGGTCGTGCTTTACATCCCGAACGTAATCGTGGCGGTCATCATTCTGCTTGCCGGCATCTTGCTCGCGACGTTTGTCCGTAACGTGGTGAAGACCGCCGTCTCCGCCGCGGAACTTTCAAACGCGGAGTTTCTTTCCGGCATTGCGAAGTGGGCCATCCTGTTGTTCTCGTTCATGGCCGCGCTCGTTCAGCTGCAGATCGCCCCGGGGCTCATCAATACGCTGTTCACCGGCCTGATCGCCATGCTGTCGCTTGCCGGCGGCCTCGCGTTTGGCCTCGGCGGCAAGGATCACGCGTCTCGCGTGCTCGACCGTCTCCGTCGCGACCTTTCCTCCGAGAAGTAGAAATATTCAAGAAACAAGATACAAAAACTTGTATTTGTATCTTGTTTCTTTTGATTTTCCATGCTAGCTTTGACCCGATATGTCGTCCGACGGATATCGCTATGGAACGCACCGGTTTTGGGAGATGCTGCAAGGCATCCTCTTTTGGTGCACGCTCGTGCTCTCAATCTCCCTGTCGTTTTTCGCGCCGGTGTGGGTTATCGTATTCATTATTGTCTTCGACCTGTTTTGGCTGTTTCGCGTGGCGTATTTCGTGGTCCATCTGTTTTCCGCGTGGCGCGAGTACCGTCGGACGACTGCCACGAATTGGTTCGCGAAGCTCGCGGGTATCCAGGGGACGGATCGCGTGCACCACGTTGTCTTTTTGCCGACCTACAAGGAGGACGCGGACATCATCCGCTCCACGCTGCGCTCCCTTCGCGACTGCGTGTTTCCGAATGATCGCATCTTCATCGTTTTGGCCGGCGAGGAACGGGATGCGTCTCGATTTCGTCGGAATGCCGAATTGATGCGCCGTGAGTTCGGCCATGTGTTCAAGAGGATCATCGTGACGGAGCACCCGGTCGATCTTCCGGATGAGATCCCGGGGAAGGGATCCAATCTCCATTGGGCCGGCCGACGCGTCGAAGAAATTTTCGCCGCCGAGTACCCGGAGCTCAAGGATGAGGACATTGTTGTTTCGTCGTTTGACGTGGACACGGTGGTGCACCCCCAATACTTTGCCTACCTCACGTATCTCTATTGCACGGTCCCAAGCCCGACGCGCACCTCCTACCAGCCCGTGGCGCTGTTTTCCAATAACATCTGGACCACGCCGGCGCCGGTGCGCGTCGCGGCGTTTGGCACCACGTTTTGGATTCTGACCGAACTGGCGCGTCCGGAACGGCTTTGGACTTTCTCCTCCCACTCCATGCCATGGGTGATGCTCAAGGACGTCGGGTTTTGGCAAAAGGACATCGTCACGGAGGATTCGCGCATTTTCATGCAGGCTTTTATCCGGTACGAGGGGGATTATCGCGTCACTCCCATGTTTATGCCCGTTTCCATGGATACGGTAACCGGTGCGACGTACTCCCAGGCATTGGTCGCGCTGTATAAGCAAATGCGCCGTTGGGCCTGGGGGGTCGAGCATCTTCCGTACATGATTGAGCAGTTTCGCAAGCATCCTGGCATTCCAGGGCGGCTGAAGTTTAAATACGTTTTTAATCATATCGAAGGGATGTATACCTGGGCGGCGGCCCCGCTGCTCATCTTTATTTTGGGCTGGCTTCCGCTTAAGCTCGCGAGCACCGAGGCGAACGCGCTCGTGCAAGCGGCTCCGTTCACGCTTGAGTGGCTGATGCGTTTGGCCATGATCGGCGCGTTCGTATCCGGGACGCTTTCGCTCACCCTGTTGCCCCCGCGTCCGCTGTCGGTCAGGCGTTGGACATGGCTCGTGATGATCGCGCAGTGGGCCCTGTTGCCGGTGACGTTTATCCTGTTCGGCGCGCTTCCGGCAATCGACGCCCAAACGCGGCTGATGGTAGGCAAGTACCTGGGGTTTAATGTCACGGCGAAAAGCCGAAAGGGCACGTAACAGAAACGACGCTATGTATCCACGCGTGTCCGTCAACATTGTGGCCTGGAACGGGATGAAGTTTATCCCGGAGCTGTTGGAATCCATCTTTGCCCAAACCTTCGTCGATTTTAGCGTGCTGATCGTGGACAACGGATCAAGCGACGGCGCCGAAGCGTATGTCCGCGAGCATTTTCCGCAGGTTGCATTTTTGCGCAACGCGCGAAATCTTGGGTTTGCGCCCGCGCACAATCAGGCCATCCGGTATGCCATCGAGCATTGGAACGAGAATGATCTGTCCGATCGGTTCGTGCTCGTGACCAACCAGGACCTCATTATTACGCCGACGTTTTTGGAAGAGATCGTGCGCGCGGCCGAGAGCGAGCCAAAGGTCGGGTCGTTTCAGGGCAAGCTTCGGCGCGCGTATACCGAGAATCCGCAGGACGAAGTGTTTCGAGAAGTCGTTCGTTCGGAACGCATCGACTCGACGGGACTCATGCCCCACCGCAATCGGACGTTCACGGATCGCGGGGCCGGCGAAATGGACGACGGCCAGTTCGACGAGTCGACGGACATCTTCGGCCCGACCGGGGCCCTCGCCTTGTATCGGGCAAGCGCCCTGCGGGACGCGCGGTATCGCGACGAGTTTTTTGATCAGGATTTTTTCTCGTACAAGGAAGACGCGGATCTTGCCTGGCGTCTGCGCCATCTCGGATGGACCTCGCGCTACGTTCCATCGGCGGTCGCCTATCATTATCGCGGGATGTTCGGAAAGGAACGGATGGGCTGGGTCGAGAGAATTCGCAACCGTCGGGGAAAATCTCCGGTGCGTAACTGGTACTCGACGCGAAACCACCTGTTGCTTCTTATGAAAAATCAACGGATCTGGAGCGGTCTCTTGGTTTCCCCTTGGATTTTTTGGTTCGAGTTGCGCCGATTCGTGTACGTGTTGTTTTTGGAGACGAGCACCGTTCGCGCGTATCTGGCCGCTTTGGGATTGTTCCCGGCCATGGCTCGCAAACGCGCGGACCTCTGGAAAAAAAGGGCGTCGCGCAACGCTTCGAAAGCATTATGATCGATATTTCCATCATCATCGTAGGCTTCAAGAACGCGCGGCTCGTTCGCCAAACGCTCAAGGGCATTCGGCGTGCGGCACCGACGGTGTCGTGCGAGGTTTTGATTTCCGAGAATGATCCGACCGGCGCGACCGCACATGTGGCGAAGGAGTTTCCGGAAGTTCGCGTTTTGAACAACGAGAAGAATCTTGGATTCGGACTGGCGATGAACCGCGGGATCGAGGCGGCCGGCGGGCGATACATCCTGGTGTTCAATCCGGACATCGTCGTTCTTCCGGGCGCATTCGAGGAACTCGTTCGATATCTCGATGCCAACCCTGGGGTCGGAATCGTTGGACCTCGCCTTCGAAATCCGGATGGCGGTCTCCAGCTCAGCTGCTATCGATTCATGGAACCGATAACCGTCCTGTATCGCCGATTGCCGTTCATTCGCCGCATACGGGCGGTACGCCGCCATCTGGACGAATACACCCTGGCCGATTGGGACCACGCCTCAACGCGCGAAGTGGATTATTTGCTCGGCGCGGCCATGATGGTTCGTCGCGACGCGCTTCAAAAGGTCGGCGGGTTCGATCCGAAGTACTTCATGTATTTTGAGGACCAAGACCTTTGTCGGCGGTTTTGGAAGGCGGGGTGGAAGGTGGTGTATCATCCCGCCGCGGAATTGGTTCACTATCATAGGCGCGAAACGGCAGACGGAAATTTTTTTCGGCAGCTCTTGCATCCCCTGACACGCATCCAGATCAAAAGTGCGGTATACTATTTTTATAAATATCGCGGCGAATCAAATCCGCGTACATCGACATGCCACACTCCATAAACTTTCTGCATCGCGCGGAGCCCGATGCCCAGCATCGAAAATTCCAACGGAGCCGCAGAATCCGTCTGGGCGCCCTTGTCCTCTGCGGCCTTGTCGCGGCATGGGCGTTGTTCGTGCTATTTGCGGCGGGGCAGGTGGTCGCGTCGGCGCTCGACGGCCGAGATGCCCTGTACCGCGCCAGGGATGCCGCAACGGCGCTTGACTTTGTCGGGGCCGGAGAGGAACTCGCCGAGGCGGACAATCGGTTCGCGGCCGCGGAACGCGGTTTTATCCTGTTGAGAACGGCGAGGTTTCTGCCGTTTGTTTCAGACCAGATCGCGGCCGCGGATACCATGCTTTCGAGCGGAAGGGAAATGATTAACGCGCTCGAAACCGTCGTGGACATTGGGGCGGAACTCGTTCGACTGACCGGATTTTCGGAGGACGAGATTCGTCAGATGCGCGACGGGCTCGCGCCATCCGCGACGTTTGACGATTTGTCGTCAGAAACGAAGCGCGCCATCCTGGAACGCCTGTCATCGTCCGCGTCCGACCTTTCGTACTTGGCGGCGCGCATTGCGATCGTCCGATCGGAACTGAATGCCATCAAATCCGACAACCTCATCGGTCCGATCACGGCCGCGCTCGCGCCGTTCGACGCGCGATTGGACGAGGCGCAGCAAGCCGTGTATACGCTTTCCGTGGCCGCGGAACTCCTTCCGGAGTTCGCCGGTCTCGGACAGGAACGGACGCATCTCCTTCTGTTTTTGAACAATACCGAGTTGCGTCCCGGCGGAGGCTTTATTGGCACGTTTGGCATCTTGAAGACCAAGGACGGCGACATCGTAAAGCTTGAAACGCGTGATTCGTATGCCTTCGATTCCCGTGTCGACCCGGTCATTTCAGGGCCGATTCCATCCCCGCTCGCGCGTTATAACGCGGCAACGGCCTGGTACTTCCGCGACGCGAACTGGTCGCCAGATTTTTCGGAGAGCGCGCAAAGCGCCATTCGTCTTTACGGTCTTGAAACGAAGGTTCTTTCTCCCGAGGCACGCGTTGATCTTGGTATTTCCGAAGAGACATTTGACGGGGTCATCGGTTTGACGCCAACGTTTTTGTCATCGGTCATGGGCATTACGGGTCCGATCACGATCGGCGGCCAAACCTTTACGGCCGACAACGTTACGGACAAAATCGAGTATCAGGTGGAGGTGGGCTATGAGGGGCAGGGCATTCCGGAAGCCCAGCGAAAGGAGGTGATCGCGGATCTCGTCAATGCCATCAAGTCGTACGTGTTCTCGCTCCCGCTCTCCGAATGGTCGCGCCTGATCGACGTCGTCGACTCAGGCATTTCTGAAAAACAGTTGGTTCTTATGAGTGTGGACACCTCTACGCAGGACATGATTGGCCGCGTTGGGTGGGGAGGAACGGTCGTGCCGGGCAATGGTGACGCGCAGATGCTCGTGGACGCAAGCATGGCCAGCTTGAAGACCGACCCAAAGGTTTCCCGCGCAATCCGTTACGAGATCTTCCAAAATACGAGCGGCCAATATGTCGGGCGTACCACGGTACGGTACACGCATACCGGTTCCTTCGATTGGAAGACGACGCGTTACCGTACCTACGCCCGATTGTACGTCCCGGAAGGGTCCGAACTCATACGCGTCGAAGGGTCCATGCTCGACGACAAGCTGCACAATCCGACCGGCGCGGCTGCCTTCGTGGATGTCACGAACGAGCTTGGTATGACGTCGTTTGGCACGTTTATTTCCATTGAGCCGGGCGAAAGTCGCACGCTGATCTTTGAGTTTGCCTTGGCGGATTCGGTGGTAGAGGACATTCAAAATGGTTCCTATGATCTCCGGTACCTGAAGCAGATTGGAACGCAAAACCATGAGTTGACGCTCGACCTTGATTTTGATAAGAATGTCACGGATGCTTCCATTCCGGAAGACAGCGGAGAGTGGGGAGACGATACGTACCGACTGAACACGAAACTTGATCAGGACCTGGAGTTTACTGTCGAACTGTAGCGGGTATGTTTCAGAAAAAGATCGCCATTGATTTGGGAACGACCACCGTGCTCGTCTATGTGCCGAAGCGCGGTATTATTATCAACGAACCATCGGTGGTCGCGGTGTCGTATGCGGACAAGAAAGTTCTCGCGGTCGGAAAGGAGGCCAAGGACATGCTTGGTCGCACGCCAGACACTATCGTCGCCCGCCGTCCGCTCAAGGACGGCGTGATCGCCGATTATCGCACCACCGAGGCGATGCTACGGTACTTCATCAATAAGGCGCTCGGAGGCGTGCGCTTGTTTCGTCCGGAGGTCATGGTCGCGGTGCCGGGAGGCATTACTTCCACGGAGCGTCGCGCGGTCATCGACGCCACGCTCGCGGCCGGCGCGAAGGCGGCGTACATCATCAAGGAGCCAATCGTGGCCGCCATTGGCGCGAACATCCCGATCGGATCCCCATCCGGCCACATGATCATCGACATCGGCGGCGGCACGGCTGAGATGGCCGTGATTTCGCTCGGCGGCATCGTGGCGTCGGAATCGGTGCGCATCGGCGGCGTAAAGTTCGACGCGGCCATTTCCGAGTACATTCGTCGCAAGTACGGACTCGCGATCGGCGAACGCACGAGCGAGGACGTAAAGATTCAGATCGGGTCTGCCATGTATATGCCCGATAAGCTCACCATGGAGGTAAAGGGACGCGACATGATTACCGGGCTCCCGAAGCTCGTGGAAGTGACTTCCGACGACGTGACGACCGCCATCCAGCATGAGCTCGACGGCATCATCGCCACGGTAAAGGACGTGTTGAACAAAACGCCTCCGGAGCTGTCCGCGGACGTGATGGACAAGGGGATCATGCTTTCGGGCGGATCGTCGCAGCTTCGGAATCTCGATACCCTTATCGCGGAGGCGACCGGCGTTCCCACGTTCGTCGCGGAGGATCCTCAGATGTGCGTGGCAAAGGGAACCGGCATTGCTTTGGAGAACCTCGAGGCATACAAACGAAGCATTTTCACCTCCTGATATGAAGACCTACGCGATCGACGCTTCTTCCGCGAACAAGCCGCAGCGCTCCGGGGTGGAGTGGTACGCCTATCATCTGATCGAGGCAATCAAACGACAGCCGCTTGGGGAGGATGAGCGGGTCGTTTTGTTTTCTCCTGAGAATCTCAAGTGGCCGCTGCCGTTTGCATGGATGAAGGGACGGGTCAGCTGGGAGATGCTCCGGCATCGTCCGGACGTGCTGCTCGTTCCCGCACAAGGACTTCCGCTTTTTGGAAACTGCGCGGCCGTGGTGCATGACGTCGGCTTCCGCCGCGTTCCGAACGTATACGACTCCGCGGGACGTCGCCGACAAACGAGGGAGATTCGACATACCTTGCGTCGAGCAAAAAAAGTGTTCGTGGTTTCCGAGTTTACAAAGCGCGAGATCATGGAGTTGTACAAGGTTGCCGAGGACCGTTTGGTCGTCGCGCAAAACGCGGTAAACCAAACCGTGTATCGTCCGCTCGATGACGCGGCTGTTGAGCCGGTCAGGCAAAAGCATCGCGTCGGCCGGAATTACTTCCTGTATGTCGGCCGGATGGACGCGAAAAAGAACGTGAAGACCATTGTTCGCGCGTTCGAGCTGTTCAAGGCAAGCCGTGGGGTCGGAGACCCGTTTGAACTCGTGTTGGTAGGGTCGCCCGGATTTGGATTCGGTGAGATCAAGATGTACGTGGATCGGTCTTCGGCGAAAGGTTCCATCAAGTACTTCGGTTATCTCCCGGACACGGACGTTGCCGCGCTCATGAACGGGGCAACGGCGTTTTTGTTCCCGTCGTGGTACGAGGGGTTCGGTGTCCCGCCGCTCGAGGCCGCCGCATGCGGCGCGCCGCTCATCGTGTCCGACATCGGCGCGCACCGCGAGGTGTGCGCGGACGCGGCATTGTACGCGTCGCCGAGCGAGCCGGAGGCATGGGCAAAGGCATTGTCGCGCATCGTGATTGAAAACGGCCTTGATGAGAGCTTGCGAGCAAAAGGATTCGACCGCGCGAAAGGATATTCATGGGATAAAACGGCAGCCACGGTGCTCCAAACCCTGCGCGGCATGGTATAATTTTTCAGTATGGAAGAATTGATCCGCGAATTAGGTCATTTTGGTTTGTCCGAAAAGGAAGCGTCCGTGTATCTCGCGTCGCTCGAGCTCGGTCCGTCCCCGGTGCAGGACATCAGCCGGAAGGGAAAGGTCAATCGCGCGACCACCTACGTGATGATCGAATCGCTCATGAACCGCGGGCTCATGAGTTCCTTTGTGCGCGGAAAGAAACGCTATTATGCCGCGGAAACTCCGGACCGTCTGCGTGCGGTGCTGCGCATGCAGCGCAAGGAGCTCGATCAAAAAGAACAGGAATTCGAAACCGTGTTCCCAATGCTTGCCGCGCTCTACAACGCAGAGGGCGCGAAGCCGCAGATCCGATACCTCGAGGGGGTCGAGGGCGTGAAGACGGTTCGGGAGACGTTCATGAGGCTGGAAGGCGAGATTTTGCAAATCCTGTCGGTGGAACCGGAGTCGCCAAGCGACGAGCTTGAGACCGGGCGCGACGAGTACTTGCGCGACTTCGCGGCCAAGTCCGTGCCATACCGTGCGCTGCTCGTCATGGACGGCGAGGATCTGAGCAAGGTGCCCGTGTGGAAGAACCTGGAGGTACGCGCCGTGCCGCGAAATCTGTTTCCGACCATGCACGCGGAAATCACGGTGCGGGGGAACACGGTGTGCCTCTATTCGCACAAGACCGCGATTCTCGCTATCGTGCTTACGAGCCAGGAAATCTCCGACGGAATCCGCGCGCTGTTTGAACTTGCCTGGAAGGGAAGCGAGGGGTTTCCGAGCAGAAAAAGTTAAAATGAAAAAACGGCTCAGGCAGAGCGCGTGTCGCTGGCCTTGAGCCGCAGGTTGTCGTTGACCCCGGGAGGAGGGGTCAGAAGTGGGCGGGGGCCGCCGGGGCTGGGTCGCGCACGCGCACGAGCTCGATGAGCTCGTTAGGCGTCGCGGGAGCTAGGCTCCCACTTCCGAACAGTCCGGCCGTCCGCATCGCAGCGGGGTCGGCGGTGTCGGTGGGGGCGCTGTCTGTGTCGACTTCGCGGCCACTCATGGCCGCAATCAGGATGGTTCCGAACATTGGTCGTGCTCCGTGAACGGAGGACGACACGACGCGCCGAACATGTGGGCTTGTTCAAGCCGTCCTCCCGTGTTTCCCGCCGCGTTGCGCCGTCACCAATGACGTAGCCCTCGAAGCGAGGGAGGACTATACCAGAACCATGCCCGGCTGTCAAGGGAGGATCGCCTGTTTGTCAGATATCGCTGGACAAATATATTTTACTCAACCTAGCGATAAAACGCTTATTGCCTCCCGTACGATCCAGAAAGTCTTGACAAAGAAAGTGCATCATGATAGGTTCATCCCTCCGCTGGAAGCGATTCCCTCGTTTTCAGCGGCATCCCACTTCGCTCCTTCGGAGCTTCGTTGGGGATGAGTAGAGGAGAGAGTCGCAGGGTGGGAAGAAATCCCATGCTTGTCGCGCAAAAAGCCGCCCAAAAGGCGGCTTTTTACTGAGGGGAGAGATTCGCGAGATGAACCCGCGAGCTCGGAGGGCAGGGGTGCAGTGACCTACCTTGCGGTCGGTGTACACCATGGTCACCGGGCGTATGTAACGAGCCAGCTTAGAGCCTGTCAGGCTCTGCCGGGTCATCACATTTGGCAACCGCCGGCTAGCGTTTTGAGGCGCCGACCGGTTGGCTCTCTCCTCCGAGCACGCGGGTTGAAGTCCCCTCAAAGGGTTTGAGATATTACGCTTGGGGACAGATGAGAACGCTTTGTCCCCTGCGTTTTCAAACACTTTGAGGGATAGGGAACGTCGAGCAAATTGCGCTCTCGGTTCCCCAGAACACGGTTTCTCCGTGTGAATTCCAAACGCTTGGCCTCTCGTCGAGACAGGCATGATTTCTCCGTGCATGCCACGTTTCTTCGACGTTGGGCAGGATAATATGTTTCCTGCCGCGTTTTCTCCCTAGGCCTTGTCCTCGTTTGGACACTCACACGGAGGTATCCGTGTCAGTATCAGTGTAGTGTTGCATCGGCGTTTGCGTCGAAGCCGGGCTAACCGAACTTCGACGGGTAAAGGATTGTCATCCTTTTCTCCATCGCGCCGTTTGGCGCGTTTTGCTGTGAGCCTCCGCGTTCGGTTTGCGGGCGGCTCGGTTTTGGGTGATGTCCTGCGCGTTTCGGCTTGCACAGGACGGTTTGTTATGGCCAGCTTGGCGTCGTTATTAACGCGGCTGGCCTTTTTCGGTTGTGAGAAGAGCTCGTCAACCGAACTGGGATGGGTGCATCCCTTCTCCTATTTCGCACACCAGTGCGAATGTTTTGGGCCTCCGCTCGGCGTCGATGCGCGGGCGACCCGTTGTAATTGGTGCCAGGCACTGTCTTGGACAGCACCTGGCGGTTGCAGGGGGGGGTCGCGCAGAATTACCCTCGGTAGGGGATCCTGCGCACGAGGTACATCGCAGCCACGCCACTCATGGCGGCTACGATTTTACCAGCCACCTCTGCAGGCGGCTGGGAGAAGATAATTCCGCTGAGGCCGTAGCCCGTCGCGAGACAAATCGCGACGGCCACGGCCCTCTTTGCCTTTGTGGACATGTTTACCTCCTCGAAGGGTTCGACTTGAGTCAAACGCTTTGAGGGGGTGACGGACGCTGGGGGTCCGTCAGAGAAGGGGTGGCCTCGCGACGCGCTCCCCGTGTGCGTCGCGAGGCGTAGCCGGGGGGCTACTTGGCGAGCCGGAGGGCGGCGAGGCCGCCCTGGAGCGTGCCGTCGCCGTGGTGGCTTCGCTCCTCCCCGCGCGGCTTGGCCGGCGCGGAGGAGGTCTTGGGGGCCGCGGCGGCGCGGCGGGTGGCGGAGGCGAGAATTCGCCCCGCCTTCCCGCCGACCGTCGTCTCGAGCTGCCGGGCCTCACGCTCGGCCTCACGCTCGGCGCGGGCCTGGCGGTCGGCCGCGCGCTGCCGAATCCCCTCGACCGCGACATCGAGGGGGAACCACCCGTCGCGCGCGGTGGCCCCGCACCCCGAAATTTCGAGCAGTTGCTCGCGTGTCGGGGGCCCATCCTGGAACCGCTTGCGCAGCTCCACGAGCGGGGGGACGCGTCCGTCCTGCTGGTTGAACACGTGCCGTCTGGGGCACGCATTGCACCACCGCTCGCCTTGGGCGAGCGTCCGCTCGGCGGGCGCGCGGGGGACGGCCTGC